>Ga0181520_10000033_pt1 | contig 242342 bp, 188 predicted proteins | sample PEATcosm2014_Bin_29_FD_132451 | JGI IMG/M metagenome (GOLD analysis project Ga0181520, IMG submission 132451) | Peatland microbial communities from MTU Mesocosm Facility, Houghton, MI, USA - PEATcosm2014_Bin02_30_metaG | ecosystem: Environmental > Terrestrial > Soil > Wetlands > Peat | place...
ATATAAGCGGGAAGCACGCCCCAAGATGAGATCTCCCTGAAGGGCCCAGAAAGACCATCTGGTTGATAGGCTGGGTGTGAAAGCGCAGTGATGCGTGAAGCTTACCAGTACTAATCGCCCGTTTGGCTTGTCCATAGAATTAATTCCGCGCAGTAACATGCTCGGACACACTTCTTACGACAACGCCTTGTTATTCCCCATTCAGTTTCGTTTCAAGGAGCGCTGCCTCCCAAAAGGAAGCCGCGCTCCGGCAATCTTGCTGGCGCCAGTTTGCATGCTGCATTCCTGCTGAGATCCGGGCGGAACAATCCGGAGTAGCAGACGTTGCGGCCGGCTGCGGGAAAAACCACCCGCCAAGCGCCATCCAGAATCAAAGGCGAACCGATGATCCCTCGCGCGAGAAAAAATGCGCTCGGGATTTCGGCTGCGGGCCCCAATGTACGATTTTGGGACGCCCGCAAAACGCCTCACCTTGCCGGTGACCATACTGCGAGGGATCACCCGTTCCCATCCCGAACACGGAAGTTAAGCCTCGCTGGGCCGATGGTACTGCACGGGCGACTGTGTGGGAGATTAGGTGATCGCCGGCATTATTCTTAAACACAAAGGCCATCCCTTTCGGGATGGCCTTTGTGCGTTTGCGCTATTCTTTGCCTCCTGTCGCAACGTAACACTCATCGCAAAGGAATTTTCCCTTGACGCTCATCTGGAAAGGGTTGGCTAGGATCTCCTTGTCGCAGTAGTCGCAGTTGCAGTAAATATCCTCCTCTGCACACCGCCGCACCAAGTCTTGAAACTTCGTTTCGGCGATGCGGCTATCAATCCACGCGAGTCCGTCGGCGATAGATTTCGCACGTGGGTTGGCCATTGCCACTTGTGCCTCATGGTTTTTGACCGGCTCTTTGCTGCTGTTGAAGGTCGGTTCCGCAGCGCTATCGAGCCAAGCCTCATGCGCTGGGTGGACCTCAATCGATCCGGGACGCAAAAATGGGCGTTTAGCGCTATTGGATCGCGGCTCTTGATTACTATGCTCGCCCGAAGGAGGAGACCAGTGCTGGCTGCCCGATGATAAGCGAGAGGCGCGCCCTACTAGCATCTGATTTTCTGGATGCTGAGCGGCATGACAGATCGGGCACAGGGAGACCAGATTGTTCAGAGAATGAATTCCTGATTCCTCGGTGCCGAATTCGGAAATCGGCTTAATATGGTGACAATCTAAAGTTATGCCTTGGCCGGAATGTTTCCCGCAGCCCAGGCAAGCGTTGTGATCGCGAAGGAAGACAAATCTGCGCCGCCACTCCCAATCGGGTGGATAAGAATTCTTTCCATCCCCGCGATAATCCCTAAACTTGGGTTCGTAGTTTAAGAGCCAAATAAGGTAAGCAACGTTCCCAAGCGAGCGTAGCGCAACATCGGGAATTTCGCTTGAGTTTGAATCGTCAAAGCCCTCCTTTAGATACCTTGCCTCCAACGCCGACAGTTCCCTGCGATGTTCGCTCCTTCTCCGTTCCTCTTTGCCACGGGCGCGTCTGGCATGTTGAGCGCAGACACGAGAAGTAATATATGCGGTGAGTGCGACGAACGCGACCGTCAGGGAGACCCACATGACCTAGACCTTCCTCGGGCGCAGGCTACCACAGAGCAAATGCATTTTCCATTGGATTCGGATAACTGCTTGTGATTGACTTCTGTAAGCGGACACACTTCTGCGGTGCATTAAGTCGAGCAGAGCCTGAAAGGAGAAAGAAATGCTAATCAACGGAACGGACTTCAAGCAATGCCTTGAGCGAGCGATCGAACTGATCAAACACGATGCGGCTGAGCAGCACATCGACCTTAATGATCCCGAGCATTGTTTCACCGTTTGGGCAGGCGGCTTCTTTAATCGCGTTCAGTATTGCGGGAGTCGTCAGAGTCTCGATTCGGCACTGAGGCTCGCAGGGAAACATGAATACTTGAAAGAACTCTATGTGGCTTGTGCTGGATGGACAGCTTTCGGAATTATGCTTTATGAGAGAAGTCCGACTTTAACGCAGGCGGGCCTGCTTCGATAATTGAAGCTACAGTACCGCCTCAAACCCCTTCCGCTTGATCACATTCAGCAGCGCCAGCGCTGGCCCCTTCGGCGTTTTCGTCCCGCGCTCCAACTGCGAAATGTATCCCGTGGTCAGATTCAGGTACCGCGCGAACGCCGCTTGGCTCAGGTTAGCCTTCTCTCTCATCTTGCGAATCTGATTGCTGCTGATCGGCTTGGCCGTGGGAGGGGCTTCCGGGCCCAGGTGCCGTACAGTGATCTTGCGGTACTCGTCATCGTTCATCAAGCCCGCGTCATGCAGATCCCCGGCATTTTCCAGAATCGACTCAACCAAATTGCTCATTTTCTTTGCCATCGTCAACCTCCTCTATCCTGCCGCTCTCAAGTTCTCTGCGTAGGTCGGCCTCGTTTGCGTTCATCCACGCATTTGCGGTCGCCCTCAAAGAAAGCAGTTCATCGGCGCCAATATTCTCCTGGTCGCTTTTAGCAAACGCGGAGAGAAACACCGCACGCTTCTTCGCCCGATAGGCAATGATGGTGCGGTATCCGCCCGACCGTCCTTTGCCCTGCCGTGCCACGCGCTGCTTGATGAGTCCGCCGCCCAGATCGGCGTCGATCAGGCCTCGCTCCGCGCGTTCAATCGCCTCGCGTAAACCCACATCCAGAATTTGTTCGTGCCGTGCAAACCGTGCGAACCATTTCGTCTTGAAGATTCGCATCTTGCTCTCTAACACTATGCACTATAGCACACAGTGTCACCAACGCGCCGGCTCCCCCTTCACCTAACTCCGCTAACCCCGCCAACTCCGCTGCTTTTGCATTTAATTTCCCCCTACCAGCGCATACTCTTCTCATGAACAGTTTCCGCTCTCCTCAGCCGACACTCACACCCGCCCGCCGCACCTGCGTCGGCTCTCCATAAACCAAGCAGTTTCAATCTCTTGCCGTTAACCCGCCTGGAATCAGATACGCGGGCACAAATTCGTGCGCCAACCTGCCGAAAGCACAATACTTCTCCCTCGAATGGAGGGGGGATGGTATCGAGGTGAACCATGTACATCGGCTACCCATCCGGTAAGCCCCAGGAATGCCGCGCCGTCAAGTCCGATGGCCGCCGCTGCCACGCAATGGCTATGCGCGGAATGGCCTACTGTTACTTCCATCTGCCCGCCCGCCGTCGGCCCAGTGCCAAGGGCCGGCCGCTAAAGCCCCTCCGCATCGAATTCCATCTCACCGGCGACAGGCAATCGCATAAGAAACCCACCGCCCAGTTGAAAGCTGCAGTGAAGCAAGGACGGCTCGATCATCGCACCGGCGAACTCTGCGCCTATGGCATGCGCATCGTCGCCGGGACAAACGGGAACAATACTTCTGCAAGCCACGCACGGCCTACTTGAGCGTTCTGGTGTTTCCGCCCCTGTTTGATACATTGGTGGCCATGCTCCCTTATCGCAACTTTCAATTGCTGAAGGAGAAGAACTTGTCCTCCCGAAGTTTCCGCGCGTTCGCTTTCGTCGTCCTGGTTTGTCTGACGTGTCTTTACTCATTGCCGGCCTCAGCGCAGAGCAGCCAAACCGCGCCGCACGGTATCAACATGACTCCGGTCAAGCCTGAGACGGTGGGTTTTTCGTCAGAGCGGCTCGAGCGCCTGCACAGCTTTATGAAGCAGACGGTCGACGATAAACAAATCTCCGGCGTGGTCACCATCCTTGCTCGGCACGGCAAGGTCGTCGATTTTTGGAGCTACGGCCAGCGCGATCTAGCCAGCGGTGCGCCGATGACGAAAGACACAATCTTCCGCGACTTCTCCATGACCAAGCCGGTAACCGGCGTAGCCATGATGATTCTTTATGAGCAGGGCAAGTGGCTGCCGAGCGATCCGATCGCCAAGTACATTCCCGAGTTCGCGCATCTCAAGGTCTTCAATGGCGTCGGTGCAGACGGCAAGCCAATCCTTGTCGAGCCCGATCATCCGCCGACCATGGCTGAGCTCATGTCGCACACCGCTGGATTCACTTACGGCTTTTTCGGCGACACGCCCGTCGACCACATGTATCAAGACGTGAAGCCGCTCCAGGCCAAGAACCTGCAGGAGTTCATCGACCGCATGGCCACGCTGCCGCTGCTGTATCAGCCGGGCAAAGGCTGGACCTACAGCGTCTCGATGGATATCGAAGGCTACATCGTTGAGAAGCTCTCGGGCCAGTCGCTGCCCGATTTCATGCGCGACAATATTTACCGCCCGCTGGGGATGAAGGATGCTGGATTCTTTGTTCCGGCAGATAAACGCAGTCGCTTTGTTACCGAATACAGGACCGACAGTCAGGGCAAATTAGTTCCGCTTGAGAGCGGCAACAATTACTCGGTGCAGCCCGGCCTGCCGTCGGGTGGCGGAGGAATGGTGTCGACCGCGGAAGATTACTATCGCTTTGCGCAGATGCTCCTCAATGGCGGCGAACTCAACGGCCACCGCATACTGGCGCCCGCGGCTGTGAAGCTGATGACCTCGAATCATCTCAGTCCCGAGCTACTCGCGGGTCACTTCGGCATCGGCAACGCGCAAATGCGTCCGGGCTTCGGTTATGGATTTAACGGCGCAGTTGAATTTGATCCGCAAACGGCGGGCCTGCCCGACGGCAAAGGCACTTACAATTGGGACGGCGCGGCGGGCACCTGGTTCTGGGTCGATCCTACCAATGATGTTGTCTTCGTTGGCATGATTCAGGAGGTATACCCATGGCCGCCCGTGGAGTACCGCAGCCGCGCGCTGGTCTACCAGGCGCTGGTCGATCCGGAGAAGTAGGAGCTGCCATCTCAATGCGCGTCAGTCGAGCTTGGCCAATCGCCGTACTTCTTCCCGGCCTGATGTTAAGCGCTGTTCTCCCCTTGGTTCATGCGCAATCGAAGGTCCTCAGCGCGGCATTCACTTCCGCGCCGCTCAAGGTTGACGCCCAGCTCAACGACGCCTGGGCCAAGGCGACTCCTTCGAACATAGGCATCTGCATGAACGCGGCGCAGACTACCGAGCGTCCGAACTGCGCCGTCTCCGCAACCGTGCAGGCATTGTGGAATGGCCCCGTCCTCTATTTCCTTTTCACGGTCACTGACCCCGACATTACAACCGCATCGCCGGTCGACAGCAAACGTTCGAGCGTGCAGATCTACATCGACCAGTACGACGACAAGTTTCCCAAGTTCGAAGAAGACGACGGCACCATCCTCATCAGCGCCGCGGGCCAGCAGACCGGCAATCACACCAATGCCGATCTGCCTTACTACCCGACAGTGTGGGCCGCTCATCTCATCTCATCGGCCGCGGCCTATCGCACCGATGCCAGTGGCCAGAAAATTGGGTACACCGTCGAAGTCGCGTGGTCCATCGGCGATCGGCCGCTCGGCAACGGCACCAGGATCGGCATGGAGTTTGCAATCAATGTAGCGTCGAGCACTACCAACGATCTCCAGTATCGTGTTCTGTGGAACAACGGTAAAAGCAAGGGAACCGACGACAACACCACGTGGGGTGACGTCGAGCTCACCGGTTATAACCCCGCGCTGCCAATGCCGCCGAACACATTTCTACTCGAGCAGAGAATCCGCCAGGCCACTCCGTCAGACTCATCGGCGACCGGCTTGGTGCGCGGCATCTGGAAAGATGAAACGGCTGTCGATCGTGCCCTGGCTAACGCGAAGAAGACGCTGCAATCGCCAACATCGCAGGCCCAGATTGATGCGGCTACCACCGCACTTACCCGTGCGCTGCGCGGCTTGCGGCGCACCGGCAAATATCCTGACCCGCTTGACCTCAAGGCCGTCAACACGCTGCCCGATCCGTTTACGTTTTTCAACGGCAAGAAGGTTCACACGCGCGCCGAGTGGGAGCGACGCCGTGCAGAAATAATCTCGCTCGCCGAGTACTACGAGTTCGGTTCCATGCCGCCCGCGCCGCACTCCGTCACAGCAGTCTCTGCACCGGGCGCCGATTCCAAACTCCAATCGAACAACATCACCGTCACAGTTGAAGACAACGGCAAGACCGCGTCGTTCAAGCCGATTCTCTATCTGCCCAGGACCGGCACGCCGCCTTACCCGGTGATTGTCGAAGAGGATTTCTCCGCCTCGCCGCGCTTCGCGCCGCCCAATCCCGCCTATCTCGACGACGGTTACGCAATACTAAGCGTCCCCACATGGGACTCGGCGCGCTTCAACGTGAGCGGCATCGCCAGCGACGACGGCAATCATACCGGCGCGTTCTTCTCTCTCTATCCCTACAAGCTTGACGCGGCCGGCGACGACCGCGGCGTGCTGCTGGCGTGGGCGTGGGGCGCAAGCCGGTCGGTTGATGCGCTTGAATACCTGGTCGCGCACGATCCCGCTTACGCGCACCTCATCGATGTAAAGAAGCTGGTGGTGACGGGCTTTTCGCGCTGGGGCAAAGCGGCGCTGCTCGCCGGAATGCTCGACGAGCGCTTCCTTGTGACCGCTCCGGGCGGCTCTGGCAGCGGAGGCGCCGCGCCCTATCGATACGACTCGTTTGGCAACCGGCCATTTCGCAGTGAGCCGTTCGGCAACGTTTATCCGTGGGGAAAGTCGCCGGGCTCTGAGGCGATGGCCGACCACGTCCGCCATCAAACGCACAATTCGAACGAGATGATCCGGCGCTTCCTCAACGATCCCGATCCAAAGTCGGTTGAACCACGCATGTACCTCACCAGCACGTGGGGCTATGGCGATCGCCTGCCCTACGACCATCACGAGGAGATAGCGGCCATCGCGCCGCGCGCGGTACTTATTGAGAACACCAACGACGATTACGCCGACAACGCCGAGGGCGACTCCATCGGCTACGAAGGTGCAAAGCCGGTGTTCGCATTTCTGGGCGCAGAGCAGAATCTCGCGCTTGACCTTTACATGGGCGGCGGCGGACATTCGCTCAAAAAGTCGCAAGCCGAGAATCTTGTCCGCTTCGCAGATATGGTGTTCTTCAATAAACAGCTCGCGCCGGACGTGAGCGCGCACCTTGCGACCGATCCTTATCTTGACGCTGGAACTTACGACAAATACTACGGCGGATTCAAGACGATGATGCCGTGGGCCGCCGCCGCAAAGACGCAATAGCCTCGACCATTGTACGGTTTCACATCGATGCCCTACTCAGATACACTCTGTGCTGCGCAGTTCCCCGCAAGCAAGTCCTGCATCTGCGCAATGCCGCGAGGTGCCCCGTGTCGTTTCGTTCCGTGTTCGTCGCTGTCGTCCTCGCCTTTACTCTCATCATTGCTGCGTTCCTTGTAAATCGCGCACGCCCTAAAGTTGAAACCGCCCAGCCCACCGCCGACTTTGTGCGCGCTTCGGGCAAGTGCGCGGAGTGCCATGCGCGGTTGCAATATTCAGTCGTCCACGAGTACGAAATGTCGGCCCACGCGAAGAAGGGCGTGAACTGCCTCGACTGCCATGCGCCGGCCGCGGGTCAACAAAAGGTTGACCACCATGGCTTCGTAATCAGCACGCATCTGACTGCCGGCAACTGCCGCTCATGCCACGAAAACATCTACCAGGAATTCCTGCGCAGCCGCCACGCCGCACCGAGTTGGGCTGCGGTGCACGGCGCGGCCGGCCTCACCAAAGAGCAGGTTGCATTCAGCGAACAGTTCCAGCCCGGCGGCACCAATCGTCCGCCCAATCCGCTGGCAATGCCCGAGGGTCACGTGGCCGTGAACGGTGGCTGCGAACAATGCCACGCCGTCGGCAAGCCCAACGACGACGGCACTATCGGAACCTGCACCGAATGCCACTCGCGCCACACCAGCTCGGTTGCGCTTGCGCGCCTGCCCACCACTTGCGGCCAGTGCCACATGGGCCCCGACCACTCGCAGATGGAGATCTACAGCGAGTCGAAACACGGCATCATGTTTGCCGCGCAGCGCAACCTGCTGAATCTTGACGCGAACCCGCGCCTGCTGACCACGCGCGACATGTTTGTTCCCACCTGCGCCACCTGCCACATGAGCGGCATTAACGGTCTGAAGGTAACGCACAATCCGTCGGACCGGCTGAGCTGGTACCTGGCCGACGCCGTAAGCACGCACCGGCCCAACTATCTGCAGGCGCAGATCAACATGAAGCAAGTATGCACGCAATGTCACACGCAGGCGCTTGTCGATCGCATTTACAAGCAGGCTGAGCAAGTAATAGGCAATACCAACACGCGCGTCACCACGGCCAAGGCCATCATCGACGGCCTGCATAAGGATGGCTCGCTAACCGGCCCGCCATTCACGCACACCATCGACTTTACCTATTTCAACCTCTGGCACTACGACGGCCGCACCAGCAAGCACGGCGCCTTTATGGGAGGCGCAGACTTTGTGCAGTGGCATGGCAATTACGAGCTGCTGGCAAAAACTGTTGAGCTTCAGCACGACGCCGACGAGTTGCGGAGAGACCATGCGCGCAAATAGTTCCATTGCCCGCTTGCTCTCATTCACGCAAGGTCTCATCCGCAGTCCGCGCCTGCGCTGGGCCCACGATCCGCAACTCTGGGTCGAGGCCTTTGTCACTGTCAACCTCGCCATCCTGGCCGCTGATATTTACATTGCCCACTCGCTCAATCAATTCCACAAAGCAGCCGAGTACATTCCGCTTTACTTCTCCATCGCCGCGCCGGTCGTGCTTGCCGGCGGCATGGCGTGCAAGTGGCTGTGGAAGCGCGATGCGCCGTGGCGCGACCTTGGCTACCTGGTTGGGTGGCTAGCGGTTCTTATTGGACTCGGCGGCGTTCTCTACCATCTCGAAAGCCGCTTCTTTCTCGATCGCACGCTCAGCAGCCTTACCTACGCCGCGCCATTCGCCGCACCGCTTGCATACACGGGTCTCGGTTTTCTGCTTCTCGTCAATCGCATGGTTCAGAGCCGCAGCGCCGAATGGGCGCGGTGGGTAATCTTTATGGCGCTCGGCGGATTCTTCGGCAACTTCGTGCTCTCGCTTACCGACCACGCCACCAACGGATTCTTCGCGCACACCGAGTGGGTCCCCGTTATTTCTTCTGCCTTCGCCACCAGTTTTCTCGCCGTGCCGCTGGCGCATGCTGTTACGCGACGCTTCCTCGATGTTTGCCTTGCCGTCATGATGTTGCAAGCGATGGTTGGCGTGATTGGTTTCTGGCTGCATCTTCAAGCCAACCTTATTTCGCCTGAGGCCCACATATTTGACAAGCTGGTGAACGGTGCTCCGCCGCTGGCGCCACTGCTGTTTCCCAATCTCGTGGGCCTGGCCTTGATCGGCCTCTGGGCCCTTACGCCGCATTTGCCCGAGCCGGAGCCCGGCGCATCATGGCTCGGTGCGGCGTGGAACTGGGCGAATCCCGATGACGTGACTGAATCCGCGTAAGGCCAAGGCTGCCCGCTTGCGCTATCCTCGCATCGTGACTATTCTTCGCGTTTTCGGCGTCGCGCTTCTCATCTGCTTCTGCACTTCGGCAAATACTCGCTCGCAGCAACCTGCCAGCGCGCAGCAGTCTTCAGCCCCCGATCTTCTCGCCGGACTCACTGCTGACTTCGAACGCCTCGCGCCGCAGACCATTCGGCCCGCGCAGGGCTACATTCACCATCCTTATCTCATTCCCGCCGGCTACTACGCGCAGATGTGGGACTGGGATGGATTCTTCATTGGCGCGCACTGGGCCAACCAGGATCCGGCCAATGCGAAGTACCTAAGGGACTGGGTCGTCAGCTTTGCTTCTTCGGCCGATGACACCGGCTACGTTGCCGGATGCATTACGCCCAACGGACCGCGGCCGCTCTTCGGCAAATTCGCGATGAAGCCGTTCCTCGCGCAGGGAGCGGTACTTGCTGCTCGCCAGCTCAACGACTATGAATGGATTCGTCCCGTCTGGCCGGCGATGCAGCGCATTCTGGAATACCGCAGGAAGACGCAGTTCGACGCGAAGTGGAACCTGTGGTTCTGGGACAATGCTTTGCAGTCCGGCGCCGACAACAACCCGGCACTCACCAACGACACTAACGATCGCAGCGCCATTCTCGCCGTCGACGCCTCGGTGTGGGCCATGCGCGAGTACCAGGCAATGGCAGTTGTAGCGCGGCATCTGGGTGACTCCGCTCTCGCGGCTCAATACGATCGCGAAGCCGACGCCACGCGCAGCGCGATCATGAAGCATCTCTGGCGCGGCGATAAAGCTCTTTTCCTGAACCGCCGCCGCGACACAGGCGCATGGAAGCCGTCGATCACCTGGTCAAGCTTCGTCCCGCTCGCCTTCGGGCTTCTGCCCCAGGCCGATGGGGCGCGCATGATTCACCTGCACCTGCTCAACCCCGCCGAGATGCGCTCGCCCTATGGATTTCGCAGCGTCGCGAAAAGCGACCCCGCCTACAACAACGAGGCCATCATCGACCCGTACTCCAACTGGCGCGGCCCCATCTGGATCAACGCCAACTACCTTAACTGGCTTGCGCTGCGCCGCTACGGATTCAACACCGAGTCAAAATGGCTGGCCGTCTCGCTGGCAACAATCCTTCGCCGCGACATCGCGCAGTGGGGCTCAATGCACGAGGACTACGACGCCGAAACCGGTCTCGGTCTCGCACCCACCCCGGCGCAATCGCCTGACGGCAAATTCGCCGGCTTTGTGGGATGGAACATGCTCGCCGAAGACATGCTCCAGTGCGAAGACACCGGCAGCCACTGCATGTCGTTCGCGCTCGAGCGCTGACTCCTTGCCTTTAGCCAAGACCTCGCTATAGGCGTGGTTTCATTTTCCGCCGGGTCGCCTTTCAGGCAGGTTTTTTCGGAGAGAAACTTCTACCGATTTTCTCGTCCTTCACTGCTTCTCGGTACGGCCTGAGTTCAAGTAGTTCCTCGGCGACATAGGCGCCCGTCGTCCCATCTGAAAACGTAACGATCATTCCGTCATTTTGGTCGGGCACAGTAGTAAGTATTCGAATCGGTTGAGAGGCCATAGAGAAAGAATGTACCCATGCTCGGCCGGCAATTCTGCATCGTTTTGACCATCTCGCTAAAAGCCTCACAATAAAAGTTCGAATTCAGTTGCACTGCCGCCCTGACCGCCGGGTTTCGCGTGCTCGCCAATCTCCCCAAACTCTCTCCTTGACAATCTAGGAGAGCCGTATTATTCTTCCCCCTAGATTAACTAGGAAAGCGTCTCTCGGAGACTTCCATGGCTTCAGATAAACAGCAAGATATCCTCCAGGGAACACTCGACCTGCTCATTCTCAAGGCCGTTTCGCTCGGGCCGCTGCATGGCTACGGCGTGCTGCTGCGCATTCAGCAGATTTCCGGCGAAGAGCTGGTGATTCTGCAAGGCTCGCTTTACCCGGCACTTTACCGGCTTGAGCACCAGGGGGCCATTGCCAGCGAGTGGGGCGAAAGCGAGAACAACCGCCGCGCCAAGTATTACCACCTCACCGACCTGGGGCGCGCGCGCCTCAGCGAAGAGACCGAAAAATGGCAGCGCATGTCGGGCATCATCAACGGCATTCTGAGCGCCACACCGGAGCAGATATGACAAAGACAGGGAATAGGGAACAGGGAATAGGGAATAGGCCGAAAAACGGTCCGGAGGGAAACCCTCGAGCCATGTTCTCGCAGATGATTGCGCGGTTCCGGTCGTGGTCACGCGCCGTTACTCATCGCAGCCGGCTAGAGGCCGATATGGAAGCTGAGCTTGCTGATCATCTTGAGCGGCTCACCGCCGACCTGGTCCGTGCCGGCCACTCGCCCAGAGAAGCGGCTCGCCGCGCGCGCGTTGCACTCGGTCCCGCACTCAAAACCAAAGAAGACATGCGCGCCTCGCTCGGCCTGCGCTGGTGGGACGAGTTTGCCGCCGATCTGCGCTTCGCCGTGCGCATTCTGCGCAAGAGCCCGGGGTTTACGGCAATTGCCGTGGGTTCTTTAGCGCTGGCCATCGGAGCCAATACGGCCATATTTTCAGTCGCGCGCGAGGTGCTCTACAAGCGCCTTGGCGTTTCACATCCTCAGCAATTGCGGTTGTTTGACTGGGCCGGCGATAAGAATTTCGTTGGGCACGAGTTCTGGGGCGACTTTGACACTGGATCTGGAGGGATTGCCGCTTCGGTCTATCCCTACCCCGCGTATGCCGCGCTGCGAGCCTGGAACCCTGATCGCGGACACGTGTTCGACGAAATATTCGCGTTCAAAGACGACAGCATGAATGCAACCATCGCTGGCCTGGCTCAGCAGGCAAACATCGAAATGGTGTCGGGTAATTTCTACGCAGGCATGGGCGTGCAGCCCGCGCTGGGGAGGGGAATCATTCCGGCAGACGATGCTTCCCCGGGCGGCATGCCGGCGGCTGTGATCAGCGACGCCGTGTGGGATCGGTCGTTTCACCGCTCACCGGCCGTGCTTGGCCAGCAGATCAGAATTAACCAGGTCGCCTTTACCATTGTCGGTGTCAATCCCCGCGGGTTTACCGGCGCAAAAAGCCCATTGATCCCTCCGGAAATTTATTTGCCGATCTCAATGCAGCCGGCGATCGACATCAAACCCGGCGCTAATGCACTACTGGAAGACCCGGACATGTGGTGGGTGAATGTGATGGGGCGGCTGAGCCCACAGGTTCAGGAGAACCAGGCGCGTGCCGCATTGCAAGCGGAGCTGAATTCGATCTTGCGGGCAACGGTGAAGTTTGGAGCGAACGACACCACGCCCCGTGTATTGCTTAGCGACGGCAGCCGCGGGCTTCATGTAATGGATGGCTTTCTGAGCAAACCGCTGCAGGTGCTATTGGCGCTGACTGGGCTGGTGCTGCTGCTGGCATGCGCCAACATCGCCAATCTGATGCTGGCTCGGGGTGCGCAGCGCCAGCGCGAAATGAGCGTGAGGCTCGCCCTCGGGGCTGGCCGCGTCCGCATCCTGCGCCAACTCCTCACTGAGAGTCTCTTGCTGGCAGTTATCGGCGGCGCGGGAGGGCTACTGCTAGGCTACCTGGGCCGCAACATCATCCCCCGCCTGCTCTCCAATGCCTGGGACCAGAATCAAGTCATCGTCTCCATGGACTGGGGCGTCTTCGCCTTTGTCTCCGCGGTCACTTTGTTTACCGGCTTGGTATTCGGTCTCGCCCCCGCGTGGCTGGCCGCGCGCAGCGAGGTGAGCAGCAGCCTGAAAGAGAGCGCCCAAACTTCAACACGCCGTCGCAAGAGTCTCGGCGGCAAAAGCATCGTCGCATTCCAGATTGCGCTTTCAACGCTGTTAGTGGTTGGCGCGGGGCTGTTTTTGCGCACGCTCTTCGCGCTCGACTCCATCGATGTCGGCTTCAGAACCGACCACCTGATTCTGTTCGAGATTTCACCACCGGCCCAGCGCTACAGCAAGGGCAAAGACGTACAACTGCACCAGCGGCTCGAGCAGGGATTCGCGGCTTTGCCCGGCGTTGAAAGCGTGGCGCCAAGCTGGACGGCCTACATTGCGGAGAATATGAACAACGACGATTTCACTCCCGAGGGTGAGGCTGACAACGGCGACCATAGTGGCGCGGAAGACGTTAATCTAGTAGGCAATACGTTCTTTCAAACCATGGGCATTCCCATTGTGAGTGGCCGCAGCTTCGGTCCGCAGGATACTGCGACGTCGCAACGGGTGGCCATCATCAATCAGTCGCTGGCGAAAGAGCGGTTTGCCAACAGGAACCCGGTGGGGATGCGATTCCAGACTGCAGATGATGCGCACCCTGGGGCGAAGCAATGGGTGCAGGTCGTGGGGGTTTGCAAAGACACGCGCTACGCAACCCTCCGCGCCGCGGCGCCGCCTCAGTTCCTTATGCCCTATGTGCAGCAGCCGCGTGTGTGGGGAATGACGTATGCGATTCGCACCCGGCTCTCGCCCGACCAAATTGTGCCCGCGCTGCGCCGCGTAGTTGAGCGCGAAGACCGCGATCTGCCTATCATCGACATCCGCACCCAGAAGGAGCAGATCGATGCGACTCTCCAGATCGAACGGACCCTCGCCGTGCTTACATCGGGTTTTGGCCTTCTGGCGCTGGCGCTGGCCTGCGTTGGCATCTACGGAATCATGGCATACACGGTCGCGCAACGTACCAACGAAATCGGCATTCGCCTTGCACTCGGCGCGCAGCCGGGCCAGGTGCGCGGAATGATTTTGCGCGAGAGCACATGGCTGGCGATTGCGGGGATTGTTGCCGGCACGGGCGCTGCGTTGGGATTGACGCGGCTGGTTAAATCGATGCTCTACGGAATCCAGCCCTGGGATCCGGCAACGATGATCGGCGGGGTTGTAGTTCTGCTGGCGGTAGCGCTGGCAGCAAGCTGGATTCCAGCACGGCGTGCGGCGGGGGTGCAGCCCATGGAGGCCTTGCGGCACGAATGAAGAGTTGTTAACCGATCGAGCGGACGAACTGCTGCATTTTACTCTCCTGCGCCTCGATCGATTCCACCAGCTTGAATTGTGTGCGGCAGCGGTCGAGGTTGTGGCCGGGCCGATGCACCTTGAAGTAGGCATCGCCATTCAGGAAATCGGTGAGAAAACGGATTCCGATCAGGAGGGTAATCAGCTTGCCTCCCAGAACCAGCGACTCCTTTTCAGCGCGTGTGAGTCGGCTGCCGGCGGAGCTCAGGAAGCCGCGTGCAAGCGCCTCAAAGAGGTCCATGCACATGGTCACCCTGGAAAGGTCGCGCTCGTCCTCCGCTGCAGTGCAGGTAGCCGTGCGAACCAGGTCGCCGAAATCGTAAGCGGCCAAGCCGGGCATCACGGTATCGAGGTCGATCACGCAGATTCCTTCGCCGCTAAGGTCATCGATCAGCACATTATTGATTTTGGTGTCGTTGTGCGTAACGCGTTCGGGCAGGCCGGCATTAAGCAGCGAGATCGTGACGGATTGGTGGGCGACGGCAAAGGCGATCTCGGGCCCGGCGTCACACACGCGCCCCGCCACGTCGCGTGCCACGGCGTCTTCAAGAGCGCGAAAGCGCTTGGGCCCGTGATGAAAGTCGGGAATGGTGTCATGCAGACGCGGTGCAGGCAAATCGGCCAGCATCTCAATGAATCGGCCAAAGGCCCGAGCGCCCTCGTACGCCTGTTGCGCCGACTCAATCGCATCGTAAGTGCGCGCGCGCTCAATGAATTGATAGGCGCGCCAGTAGCCCCCGGCCGGGTCCACGTACAAGGTGCGGCCTGCGCGATCTGGAATGAGAGTCAGCGTGTGGCGCTCCCTGTCAGGATGATCGGTCAACTGCGCTGACAGGTGGTCGGTGACTCGCTCGACATTCTCCATCAGCGCAACGGGATCGCGAAAAATGTTGTGGTTGATGCGCTGCAGAATGCAGTGAACTGGTAAGCCGGCGCGGTCGAATATGGCGCAATAGGTTTCGTTGATGTGGCCGTGCCCGTAGAGCACCGCCTGGCGGAATTCACCGCCGACCGCAAACTCGTTTGCGATTTCACTCAGGTCGCGTTCTGGCATTATGACAGGGGTCATCGGCGCTCGATCAGGCAAGTACTGGCAGTGTGGGCATTGCACCCTCGGCCTTGGCCTCAGCCACCACTGCGTCGAGGCTCGAGAGCACTTCATCGACGCTCATGGTGTAGACTTCGCGTTGCGCGTCGTAGCCTTCCTCAATCAACTGCTTCAGGTAACGGCCTGCGATTTGCGCGGCAAGCTGGTCGGTGATCACCTTGCCGGAGCGTCTCTTCTGTTCGACCCACGCGCTGGAGGGCAGCGCGATCCACATGGGCCGTCCGTTCACGTCAAAGCGGATATCGACAGCGTCGGCGTGGCGCGTGGCAATTGCCACCATGTTGGCCTTCCAGCGGCAGTGGATATCCTCTCCGCTCCAGCGATCGGCTACGTGAAAATCCTCGTACATATATCTAGCCTAACAGTGAAATGCAGACTGTGTTCAGTGAGCGGTGATACGCCTCCAATTGGCTAAACGTCGAGGCCCGCTGTTAAACTGGATGGGTTGCAGTCGCAGTGCCTCTAACCAGCCTGAACCAGCCGAGTTCGGCCCCGCCTGCAAGTCAATCAGCGAAGGACATAACAAACAAGTGGATACACAAACCCGTCACGCTTTAAAGCAAGACAAATTCGCCCGCGCGGCAGCCACAAGCGCCAGTTGGGTGGGAGAGAACCGCTCCAGTGTTCTCCGTTGGGTCATCAGCGCGCTGGCTGCGCTCGTTGTGGTGGTCGCAGGATTCGTCTATTGGAATATGCGTACCTCGGCCGCCGACCAGGCGCTGGGAAGCGCCCTTGACGTTTACAGCGAGCAACTGGCAACTCCCGGCGTGCCCGACTCCGGCACTTATACTACCGCAGCAGCCCGGGCTACCGAGGCGAACCGGGAATTTGTGGCCATCGCCCACAACTTCAGCGGATTCCCAGAAGCATCGAGGGCTCATTACTTTGCGGGCGTCACGTACGCTGACCTGGGCCAAAACGGGCCGGCCGAGACTGAACTGAAAGCGGCTGCCGGGGCGATGGACCGGAACGTTGCCAACCTGGCCAAACTGGCTCTTGCCGGACTCTATCACCAGACCGGCCGCGATGCCGACGCCATCAATATCTATCACGACTTGGTAGCCAAGCCGTCGGTAACAGTGTCGGCCGACGCTGCCCAGCTTAACCTTGCCGACCTCTACGCTGCCGAGGGCAAGCAGGACCAGGCCAAGGCGATCTGGGGCAAGATCAAGGACACCGACAAGGACAGCGCCGCCGCGTCGATTGCCGACCAGAAACTTTCAGGCAAAGGGCAGTAGACCGGTTTCGCAGTATTAGTCGCCTTTTTTGGTTTAGTGCAGGGTGGCTTTTCCTGACAGAAAAGCCATTTGGCTGCCTCGGCTTCGAGATGCAGCGACTGCGGAACCGGTGTAGGCGAGCATTTTGTCACGCGCCTGCGTCTGGTGCATGATGAGCACCAGTCAGGCCATTTGCGCAGGATGGATGAATTTTGACGACACCGCCGCGGCCAATGCGGTCCGCCAGCAGGCGGAAGACGCAGCCCTTGCGGCGCTGGTCGACCAGTACGCCGGCGCTCTTTACCGCGTAGCATTCTCGGTATTGCGCAATGCAGCCGACGCCGAAGATGCCGTGCAGGAGGCCTTCCTGCGCGTATTACGCCATCGCGACCAACTGAATGAAGTTCGTGACCACCGGGTGTGGCTGATCCGCATTGTGTGGAACATAGTGCTTGACCGCAAGCGGCGTGCCAAGACCCGGCCTGAGACTGACGACGTGGCCGAGTTGGCGCGCGTGCTGCCGTCGAACGGTCTCTCAGCCGAACAGGTGGCCAGCGCGGCGCAGCATCACGGCCAGGTGCTGGCCTGCGTTGAACAGTTGCCGGTCAAGGAGCGCGAGGTGCTGATGCTCTCGGCATTCGACGAGCTTTCAAGCGTTGAGATCGCGTCGGTGCTGGGCATTACCGAGTCGAGCGTGAGGTCGAGGCTCTTTCGGGCGCGAAACCTGATGGCCGGGATGCTGAATCATGCAAGAGGTAAAACCAGGGATTTGGAGCCCTCGGGCCGCACCGCGGAAACGGCGGCGGCAGCAGAGGAGGAAGGGCGATGAGTATTACCCCGCAAAATTCGTATGGTAGGTCCGGTGAGGGGATTGACCGGGCAGGCACGGGAGAAGACACGCTGCGGCTGATTGCCAGGCTGCCTGCGCCCGATGGGCTTGAGGAGCGCGTGCGTGTGGCATTGCGGGCGGCGCCGCGGCATGGCCGCGTGTTGGCGTGGCCTGTCGCGCTGCGGGCTGACGCAGCCTGGGTTCGGGCGACGGCCGCCGCGGCCATTGTGATGGTAGTGGCGGGCGGAGGATGGAGTGTGTATTCGCACATCCAGCCCTGGCAGCCGGCCAAAGCGAACGCAGTGCCGGCACGGGTGGGCACGATGGGTGAGTTTTCAGGAGCCGGCGCAGTGCGGTCCCCGCAAACGCTCCAGCCACCCGTAGTGAGCGCGCCGCCCAAATCGGCCGGGCTCTATCCATCGCAAAAGAAGAGGCACAAGAAGGCCGCCGCTGCAACCGTGCTGACCGGGACGCTGGCGCCGGCTGCAAAGTAGCGTACTCCCTGCGTTGCAGCGAAGGACGCACAGGCCATCCTTACTGCCCGGCGGTTACTGGTCCTTCACCACCGCGCGAATCAGCATTCCAAGCAGCGACAGCACAATGCCGCCCCAGAAGGCGGGCCAGAAGCCGCGCACATGAAACCCGGGCAAAATGCCTGAGGCGAGCTCAATCATGAGGGCATTGATGACCAGCAGGAAGAGGCCGAGGGTGAGGATACTCAACGGGAAGGTGATGATCTTGAGGAACAATCCCACGGTAGCATTCAGCAGTCCGATGACAAGCGCTGCAATGAGCGCGGGTCCAAGGCCGGTCACGCGGAATCCCGGGACAATTCTTGAGATAAGGATGAGCGCAATCGCGCTTAGAATCCATTGAGCCAGCAGAGCTAACATCTTTCTTTCTCCTTCGCAGTCCAACAGCAAAGATGGGCGCCGCATGGGCCCCTCCGGCGTGCGGCACTTTATTATCGGATGCAGAATACACTCCGAGGCTGCAATGTGAGTGTGCGGGACCAGCGGACACGCCGGCTTCGATAAGGATGGGATGGATGCGGTTGAGAGACTCTTTCGGAATGGTGGGCCTGGCGGCGGTGGCGATTGGTGCCACGATGATGCACGCCCAGCAAGGGGCGAATGCTCCCATTCCGAATATTCCCGACCTGATACGAAAGGTCGAAGACCATCAGAAGCAGCTTGAAAAGGTGCGGGAGAACTACACGTTCACGTCGGCGCAGACGGTGGAGGACATTGATGCGAATGGACATGTGACGAAGACCGAGACGGAAGAGGACGACGATTTTTTTGTGAACGGTCACCTGATTGAGCGAACGGTGAAGAAGGAGGGCAAGCCGCTGGCCGGTCACGATGAGGAAAAAGAGACCGAACGCGTGACCAAGCTGGTGGAGAAGGCAGAGAAGACGCCGCCCGATCAGCCGCTGGAGGGTCAGACAATCAGCGTGAGCCGGCTGCTTGACATTATGGACGTGCGCAATCCGCGGCGCGAGACGTTCCGCGGCCGTCCGACGATAGTATTCGATTTTATCGGGCGCAAGAATGCCAAGACGCATGGGCTGGCCGAAGACGCCTCAAAAAAACTTCAGGGGACGATCTGGATCGATGAAGCCGGCCTGCAGGTGGCGCACCTTGAGGTGAGCTTCAACGACAAGTTTCGCGTGGGCGGCGGACTGGTGGCTACGTTGGACAAGGGAACAAACTTCAAGTTTGACCAGGCGCCGGTAGAAGAAGGATTGTGGCTGCCGACAGGTAGCGAAGCGACGGTGGATGGGCGGCTACTACTATTCAAAAGCCTGCGCCAGCACATTACTGAGCGCGATTACGACTTCAAGGTGTTCCGCGTGGAGACGCAGCAGAACAAGGACGCTAAGGTTACAGAGACGAAGAGGCCGTAGGCGGCGGGCGCTGGCGTTTGGAGTGAATGCATGTTTGTGCGGCGGATTGCGGTGGAGAGAATTGATGCGGAAGGATCGCATCATGCGTGCCCGATTGCCTGGATCGACAATTTTGCCATGCGCAACTTTACCAACGACGCGATATTTGACGATACGCTGCCGGTTGCCGATGGAGTTCTCGAAGCGGGGAATCGCGTGCCGCTCGATCGGCTGCAGACAGCGATGGAAGACTGGTTCCGGCGCAAGGGATATTTGAAGGCGGGCGACCGGTTGGAAGTGAGGCCGGTGAACGGTGCACGGTGAGCGGCGGGCTGTGAGACTGTGATGCGATTTCCTCTAAGGCATTGATTCTATTGAACAGCGGTTCGCCGTTTCAGAGTTTAAAAAACTGTCATGCAGCGGGTGTTTGAGCTGGTTCTTCGATCGACGCGCCGTTCCAGAGGCGTAACTCCGCTTCGCGGCGAGCTTTGAGGCCGGCGTTTTCCTGAGTTCCAGCGTGGTCCCAGCGCAGAAGCTGCTCGCCTGCTTCGGCGACGCGGCCGCAGTTAAGTTCGCGCAGCAGCGTCGACTCGGCCAGGCGAAGCTGGCCCAGATTGAAGACAAAATCGACAAGCGCATCGAATTGCCCCTGGGTGAGTTGCACCTTGACCAGGCGCGCGACGGCCTGAGCGGATTCGACGATGTCGTTATAGAGGATTGCGGTGCCCTGGGCCTCGGTGATGCCGGTGGAGAAGGTCTCGGGATGGATGAGGCGATGGCCGTAGCCGATGCTGGGGTAGCCCTCAACGTCGCGATAGACGCGGTCGCGAAAACCCTCCGATTTATTAATCAGTTCCATGCCCTGACGAGCTCAGTTCCATACGTTCCTCCGATAGATGCCCTTAAGTCGATGATGACAGGAAGTGGGAATTAATCGGCAAAAGGTTTAAAGACAGGGAACAAGGGAACAAGGGAACGAGGGAACAAGGGAACGAGGGAACGAGGGAGCGAGGGAACGCGGGAACGAGAGACGGCGGGACAGAGAGGCCAGGAGCGGATGGGTTCGCGGTTTCCCACCCCTCCACGAGCGGAACCAAGAAGCAGGTCCTTCGACTCCTCTTCGTTTCGCTCAGGAGGGTTGGGCAACGGAGTAGTTCGGGTTACGGCGTGGGTGGGGCGGGCAGCGGCGACTTGCCTGCGATGGAGAGGAACTGCGCGACGACGTCATTGAGCGCCATGTCGAAGTTACGGTCGTGGGTCTTCTGCAGGAAGGCAAAACCGACTGAAGAGGTCATGGTCCAAAGCACAAAGTGGCTTTTGGCGTCGTAAACGGTGAGCCGGAACATGGGCAGCGGGTCAGAGGAGCCATTCTGCTTGCTGGGCTCTTTTGGACCGTTAGGCGCTATGAGCTGGATCTCGAGAACAAGGTCGGCATTGGATGGGTCAGTAACTAGGTGAAACTGGCCGGTATTTGTGAGCGACGCGAAGAGTTGATTGTAGGCGCGGCTGGGGTCTCCGCTGAAGGGTGCAGGAAAGAGTCCGCTGTCTGCTCCGCCATTGGAGATGAAGATGGATTTGGCTGCCGGAATGGCCGCGGGAACGGGAGCTTGTGGCGCCGGCTGCTGCGCTGAGGCGATGCTGGCGCCCAGTAAAACCGCGCATGCGATGGCAAGGTGTGAAAGCCAAGGTCGGATCATGGTTGTATCCCCCTGTTACTTGAGACGTGGGTGGAGGGAATAGGGACCAAGGGAACAAGGGACTAAGGGACCAAGGGTGCGAGGGAACGAGGGACTAAGGGACTAAGGGACCAAGGGAACGAGGGGACAAGGGAACGAGGGAACAGGGGCCAGGGATCAGGGATAAGGGGCACGGCGCTGGGGATTCGATGGGCTCGAGGTAACCCACCCTGGCGACAAAAACAAATACGTCGCGAGGGTGGGGCACCCGTTTTTGCGCCTGATCGAGACGGTGGCCGACGACTTACTGGTCAGAAGTGCAGGCTGCGAAGGGCTTCTGCAAGTCCTGGCGGGCTTCGTTTACTGCACCCTGGGTGTTGTCGTTGGTTTGCACGGCGAGGCGGTACTCGTTGATGGCGCGATCGCGCTGGCCGGTGCAATCGAATATCTTGCCGATGGAGATATGGCTCCAGACCTCGGTCCACGGCGGCTCATCGTCGCCGCGCAGAGCGTCGCGGAAGGAGTTCACACTGGCCTGGAAGTTGCGCTGGTTGAAGAGCACCTCGCCGATGCGATAGCTGGCCAGCGAGCTTTGCGGATTGGACTCGAGGGCCTTCTGGTACGCGGCCAGCGCCCCGACCAGGTCGCCCTGGGCCACGAGCTGCTGCCCCTTGAGGATTGCGATGCGGACCTGGAGGTCAGGCGTGGTCTTGAGAACCCAGTCCTGGGGGTCGATGCTGATGCGGCGCGGGCGGCCGAACGTATCCACGACAAATTGCGTGCTGGTGCCTACAACTTCCTTCCTCTCGTTTACGGTTTTGCCGTCGGTTTCGATGCGCAGATCCACCGGCATGCGGAAGAGGTCGAGGTCCTGGTCGATTTCGCCGATGGTGCGGAAACCCTTGTTGTTGCCGAGGCGGTAGACGGCGTATTTGTTAGTGAATTTGGGCGCGCCCGTGCCATCGACCCATTGTGAGAAGAAGGGTGTGAGCTGCTGCTGGCTTACTTCCTCAGCCACTGTATAGAACTCGTCTGCCCGAATGGACTTATCGGTGTACTGGCTGAGCACGCCTTTGAAGATGTTGGGCAGCATTTTATCGCCGACTTCCCAGCGGAGCATGTGGAACACCATGGCGCCCTTGTCGAAAGTCATTGACTGGAACTCGGGCGTGAAGGGGCCGAGCCGGCCGGCGCTTGAGAGTGGGATGGTGTCGTAGGCGAGCGCGCTGGCGGCCACATCGGTAAGCGCGGCGCGCAATGCGCTGGCGCCGCTTTCATCTTCAAGGTACATGAGCTCGCCGTAGCGGCACATGCCGTTCACGATCCACGCGTCGTTGAGCGAGCGGGGGCTGATCTCGCTGCCCCACCACTGATGGGCGATGGTGTTGGCGAGCAGCCGAACGCCCGATTTGTCGCCAATGCGGGAGCCGGGGATGCCTGCGAGTTCGGGCGCCCATGCTGCGGGCAGAGTGTCATCGGGGATTTCGACGACGTTGAGCCGCTCTGACTCCGGCTGACCGAACTGATCGGTAAAGAAGTCGAACTCGCGGGTAGCGGTTTGGGCGAGCTGAGTGGCGGCCTGCTGGTGGGCGATGGTGGTGTAGATTTTTACGTTGCCGGCGCCAACTGAGACGGGATCGACATAGCGGCCGGCGATGACGGTGCCGGGAAAGCCGGGCTTGGTCCACTTGAAGTCGTACTCGTCGCCGGGCTTGCCGTTGGAGAGTACGACGGAATGGGATTTGCCGGCGCTGCCGCTGGCGAAGACGCGCATGCCCTGCGGTACGCGGATGTGCATCTCGGCGGTGAAGCGATCGGTGAGATAGCCCGAGGTGGGAAACCAGCGCGCGGGATAGAGCAGGAAGCTGATGGGTTCCTGGATGGCGGCAAGTTTGATGCCTTCGATGGGGCCGTCTTCATTTCCGGTGATGGTGCCGTCGTAGACGAAGGTCCAGTGGGCGGGCTGGCTGGGGGTGAATGAGGCGGATGGCGTGATGCGGATTGCGCCGTCGGCGGTGCGTTCGCCATCGAGTAGTTTGCCGGAGTCGTCGGTAATCTTGGTGATTTTGAGCGCGGGATGGAATCCGAAATTGACGACGTCGAGGTTGGCGGGCGCCGTGAAAGTGACGACCGTAGTAGCGGCCAGGTGGTGCGTGGTGGGGTCGAGTTCGGCGTCAATCAGGTAGCCGGTGACGTCGAGCGTGGGACGCTCGCGCTGCGCGAGAGCCGGGCTGACAGGCAGGAGCGCGATACACCCTAGAGCCAGCGCGAGGGCGGCTCGGGAAGCGGAAGGGAGGAATCCAACCGGCAAAACTCGTGTACGCATAGCTTCAATCATCGCATTCTGGCCGCCGGCTTGGCAGCGGGTTGACGTGGATACTGCGGTTGACAAAGGCGCAGCGGCTCAAAGGTTTGACGCGGGCCGGGGGGCTGGCGGTTACGGGGAATCGTGAGTATGCGGCATGGTTTGGCTTCCGGTTCAGGTGAGGCCTGGTATTTGATATGCCGCCGCAGCGGTTTCCAATTCCTCAAGCACTGCGGCGGCGAGACATTCGATAGCTCCCAGTTGTCCGCTTGGCTGCGGATGGGCAGACAGCGCCTCGCGGACGGCTGCCAGCCCTTTAATCATGGACTCGCGAGCAGGGCCATCGGGTAGCAACGGTTGAAGATACTGAACGATATTTTGGGCGGTGAAGTCGTGCTGAATGAGTTCGGGAACGACGCGGCGGCCGGCAATTAAGTTGGCCATGGCGACGTGAGGAACGCTGACCACGCGTTTGGCGATGGCGTAGGTTAGGGGCGAGACGCGGTAAACCACCACGAAAGGATTGCCGATGAGGGCGGCCTCGACGGTGGCTGTTCCGCTGGCGACGACTGACGCGCGGGCGTGGAGCAAGGCCGTGCGGGCTTCGCTGGAGATGAGGCGGACGGGAAGCGTGCGGCCGTGGGCGGCGATGAGCGATGCGACCTGGGTGCGCTGCTCCGCGTGGAGCGTGGGCGCTAAGGGGATGAGGAACTCAAAGTGCTGGGCGGGATTGCCTTCGGCAAGCAGGCGAGCGGCGTCAAGTATGGTGGGAAGGTGGTCGCGAATCTCGCGCATGCGGCTGCCGGGGAGAAGCGCGATCCAGGATTTGGTGGGGTCGAGCGTGTTGGCGCGGGCGAAGTCTTCGCGCGTGATTGAGGGAGGCGGGAACTCGGCGAGCGGATGGCCGACGAACTCGGCTTTTACGCCGCGGTCGCGGTAGAACTGTTCTTCGAAGGGGAAGATGACTAGCATGCGGCGTACGTATTTCCGAACTTGTTTGATGCGGTGTTTCTTCCAGGCCCAGAGCTGCGGGCTCACAAAATAAATGACGGGGATGCCGAGGCGATGGAACTCGCGAAAAAGCCGAAAGTGGAAGTCAGGGAAATCGATGAGGACGGCCACCTGGGGGCGGCGTTCGCGGATGGCGCGCTTGAGTTTGCGGAACTCGCCGTAGATACGGGGCAGGTGCTCGACGACTTCGGTGAATCCCATGACGGCCATGTCTTCAGCCCGGACGATGCATTGGGCGCCCGCGGCGCGCATGCGTTCGCCGCCCATGCCCATGAGCTCGGCTTGCGGTAATTTCTGGCGCAGGAGGGCCGCCAGTTGCGCGCCGTAAAGCTCGCCACTGGATTCGCCGGCTGAGATGAAAATGGTGGGCATGGATGCGTGCTGTGCCTGGCAGTGCTGGTGTTCATGATAAGCGAGTCAGAAGGATAGCGAGACAGCTTGCTTCGCTCCCCGCTCAAGCGAAGCTCGAAAGGGGCACCCATTTTCGTGCGAGATCGACGTGGGACGCAAAATTGGTAACCGCGTTTTTATGTTCCTGGTGTATTTTGTTGAATCAGAGGCAACCGATGACGCTGATTTTTGGGCTTCCCCATCGCATCGGCCTTGCAAGCATTTTGGCCGCAACCCTGCTTTTGGCAGCCGCCCTTGCGGGCGCGCAGCAACCTGATGCCGGTCAGGCGCAACCGGCTCCGCCATCTTTACCGCCGCAGCCAGCGGTGTTTCACGACCTGCTGCCGACCGGCGAACTTGGTTTTCTTGCGGATTACGACGGCAAGATGCCGAAGGAGATTGAGCGCGACAAACGCTTCAGGCAGCTTGAGAAGCTGATTACGCCGTCGGCCTTCTACTTTTACCACCGCGACAGGGAGCTTTCGGAAGTGAGGGACCTGGTGCTCGATGAGGCGCCGATGCCGATCAGCGTGCGGGACGGCCGCTATGTGATGGTGGCGACGGTTGGCGGACCTGACCAGAACATGACCGGGCGTGGGTTCATCTGGATCGACATGCAGACGGGTATTGGGCTGGGCGGCGTCTACTTCAAGCCTATCAACGGCGAGCCGACACCGACGCTGACCATCTTCTCAAAGCAACTGACCGATACCTATCTGGGCTTAAGCCAGCTGCCGTCCGAATTCCTGACGGATTTGGGTCAATGGGCGCTGATTGCGAAGGTCCACGAAACATCGCCGCGGTATTTCATTCCGGCGAACAAGAAGAAGTACGCGCTGATCCACGATGGAGACTACTGTGCGCACGCCGAAGGTGTTCCCGCGCCTCCCCAGGATGAATGCGAAGAGATGAACGCCGAGGCTGCCGATGCCGATCTGGAGGCCGCGTGGTTCATGAAGGCGACTGGGAACTTGTCTGACGCTACTGCTTACCTGCTGCAGCCGGACTTTGGCGCATGGGTGGCATGGCGCCAGCGCACCTGCGGAGCCGGGCTGTCCTGCCGGGTTGTGTATACGCGGCGAAAGACGCGGGAGTTGCTGGGGCGGTGACCGAGGCAGGAAACGAGGACTAGGATTTTTCAACTCCGCAGCTTTCCGGACGTTAAGTACAACTCTCGGGAAGCGGCCGATATGGGGTACTGCTCATTCGCTTGATAGCGAAATGTGATATCATTAGAATTGCCTGCGAGGGGACATAGGACTAGGATTCCCTTGCGATGAACAAGACTCAGCAAGCCACGCTGGAAGCGGTTTTTGCAAGGCCAACCAAGTCGAATATACGTTGGGCGGCGATTGAATCATTGATTCGGGTTTTGGGAGGCGAGGTGAGCGAACGGGCTGGGAGCCGGGTTGCGGCCTCACTCAATGGAGTAACAGCGGTATTTCACCAGCGGAATCCCCGTCCTGAGACCAAGAAGGGTGCTGTCGAAGCAACGCGCCAGTTGCTGACGAATGCAGGGGTGAAGCCATGATGGAATATAAGGGTTACGCTGCCGGGCCGATTGATTTCGATGCCGAAGACGGGACCTTTTCAGGAACCGTGGCCGGGTTGAAAGACGTCATCCACTTTGAGGGCACGACCGCGAGAGAACTGAAGCGCGCATTTCGCGAGAGCATCGATGCTTATCTTAAGTTTTGCGCTGAAAAGGGGCAGCAGCCCGATCGACCTTTCAATGGGAAGATTCTTCTGCGGACCGAGCCGGAACTTCACCGCAAGGCCGCACTGCGCGCCGCGGTCGAGGGCGTGAGTCTGAGCCGTTGGATTTCGCAGCGGATTGAGAGCGCGCCGTAAGCTGCTGGTCTCAATCTTCTTACTCCCGTCTCGCGCGCACAGCCGCGGCCAATTCCTTCAGTAGTTCCTGCGTGTCGGGCCAGTCGATACAGGCGTCGGTGATGCTCTGGCCGTAGATCAGCGGTTGGCCGGGGGTGAGCTTCTGCGCGCCGGCTACGAGATTGCTCTCAATCATCACGCCCATGATGCGCTTGTCGCCCGCGGCAATCTGGCCGGCTACGTCGTGGCAGACGAGAGGCTGGCGGCGATAGTCCTTGCTGGAGTTGGCATGGCTGAAGTCGATCATGATGCGGGGCTGGAGGCCGGCGGCTTGCATGCGGGCGGCAGTGTCGGCCACGCAATCGGCTGTGTAGTTCACCATCTTGCGGCCGCCGCGCAGAATGATGTGGGTGTCGGGATTGCCGGTGGTGACGAAGATGGCGCTTTGGCCATGATGAGTGTGGCCGAGGAAAGTGTGAGAGTAGGACGCGGAGAGGATGGCATCGATGGCCACCTGCACGTCGCCTGACGTAGCGTTCTTAAAACCTACGGGACACGACACGCCGGAGACGAGCTGCCTGTGCACCTGGCTCTCGGTGGTGCGGGCGCCGATGGCTCCCCAGCTCACCAGGCCGGCGATGTACTGGGGCGAGATCATATCGAGGAACTCGGTGCCGGTGGGGACGCCCATCTCAGCCAGGTCGAGGAGCAGGTTTCGGGCCAGGCGCAGGCCGTCATTGATCTTGTAGGACTGATCGAGATAGGGGTCGTTGATCAGGCCCTTCCAGCCGATGGTAGTACGGGGTTTCTCAAAATAGACGCGCATCACGATGCGCAGGTCGGCGGGGAACTCGGCGATGGCTTCTTTCAGCAGGCCGGCGTACTCGCGCGCGGCGTTGACGTCGTGGATGGAGCAGGGGCCGGCGAGAACCAGCAGGCGCGAGTCGCGGCCGTTGAGGATGTCGACGATCTCGCGGCGGGTTTCAAAGATGGTGGCCGAGGCGGCTTCAGTGACCGGGTGTTCTTCCTCGAGAAAGACCGGCGGCAGGACGACCTTGGTCCATTGAATGCGAATGTCTTCAGTGGGATGGAACATGGTTCGGCGGAAAAGGGCTCCTGATTTGAATCTAACAGCCGCGGAGACAGGGAACGAGGGAACAAGGGAACAAGTGAACAAGTGAATTGAGACTTGACAAGAGGGAGGGATGGGCGCAGTATGTTTGCAGACTAGTTTGTAATACAGACTAGTCTGCAAGGAGAAGAACGATGACGGATTCGACTTTACGGCCGATGGAAGGGAGCCCGGCGATGGAAGATCCCGACCGGCTGGCGGGGCAGCTGATACAGCGCGCGTGGAACCGCGATGGATTGCCGGAGATTGCTGGTGGACTGATCGCTCTGTACGTTTCGGGAATCTTTGTCATACAGCTCTTGTTTGAGAAGGAATGGCCGGTCCTCAGGGCGATTCCGGTTGCTCTGGTTTTGCTTATTCCGTCTGGTTACCTGGTTCCGTGGGCGGTGAAGAAGATTCGCGCACGGTACCTGATCGAAAGAACGGGCTACGTCGTGATGAGGCCCTTGAGTAGAAAGAAGCGCATGTGGATGGTCTTGATCTCAGGAATTGCCGGAGCGCTTGCTTTGGTCGCGGTTGCCGCCTCGGCCCGTGGCTACAACATTCCGTCTGCAAGTCAGTGGATACTAGCCGGCACCGGTGTGTTGGGCGGTGTGCTCTATCCGGTTTGCGGTCGGGCGTGGCGGTTCGTGTGTCTTGGCGCAGTGTTTGCTGTAACCGGGATTCTGCTAGGTCTATATAACGTCGGATACGCCACGGGGTGGGCGGTCCTATATGGAGTCACCGGAGCGCTCTCGCTGATCTCCGGGACCGTAGTGTTGCTGCACTATCTGAGGCAATCGCGGGAGGCCGGGGATTGATATGAACGCGAAGATTCAACGACTGGCTGAGATTGACCGCTTGATTCACGAGCCGGCGCGACTGATGATTGTGGCGCTGCTGGCCGCGGTGAAGGAAGCGGATTTCCAGTACCTGCATACGACCACGGGGCTGACCAAGGGAAACCTGTCGGTGCACCTTTCGAAGCTGGAAGAGGCCGGGTATGTGGCCATCGAGAAGACGTTCCGGGGCAAGTATCCGCTGACCATGTGCCGTTTGACTGAGCAGGGGCGCGCGGTGCTGGAGAGCTATCGCAAGACTATGAGGAGTGTGCTGGGTAAAGCAGGGAATAGGGAGTAGGGAACAGGGAAACCTGGGACTCGGTATCCCAGGTCTCAGAATCGAGACCTGGGGCACCGGCTACTGGCTATTGGCTACTGTCTATTGGCTTGTGTCAACGCACTTCGGCGGCGGTAACGGCAGCGCCTGCAGCCAGCACGCCGACGGTGATGGGAACCCACAGGGGAATGTGGCGCACGTGGCCCTCAGATCCTTCGCCGATGTAGTCCTTTTCGCGGTGCACGCGCGCGATTTCATCGTAGGTGTGGGTCTCGCGATTGTTGGTCTCGGCGTTAGTGACTGTAAAGGATGTATCTTCGAGCGAATCGAGCGCAACTGTCCGTTCCGACATGTCTGCGAAGGTGAGGCGGATGTAGTTGCCGGGACGGAATCGGGTGAGTTCGCGGTGGATCTTGCGAGCATGCTTGTCGAGATTGGCGCCTGAGTTCGAGCTACCGGACTCGGCCCGGCAGATGGGCATGACCGCGAACAGGGTGAGGGCCGCGACCAGAATCAGGGCCGGGCTTGAGGTGAGGGTTCTTGACGCACGACGAAACGACTTGCCTCCGTAAAGAAAATTCATAGGGCCCTCCATTGGATTCAAAAGAACGCAACACCTGGTTGAAGAATCTTCGTGGACTCTTTCTTGTTGTCAACGGCCGGTTGAGATGGCCAGTCGCGTTAACAATAGCATTACATTGTTGAAGAAAGCACGGTGGGGAACATCGCGAGCCATCAATTAGTAACGGTGTGCGCCTTGGCGAGCTCACCGGCACACCCGTTTTGTACTGAATGCTGAGGATGCCATCGGGGAGTATGATGGTTGTCCAAACCTATGTAAGCTCGCAATTGGAGGGGAAATTATGCGTCAGTCATCCATTTTTTCTCTGGGCCCGATTTTTTGCGGCCTGCTATCCGCAGGTCTGCTGACTTGCGCGGCGGCGGTGGTTCCGGCGCAAACCCCGGCTCCGGTTGCGACGCCCCAAAACAATCCGGCGCTTGCGGCGCGCCCCACAAATGAAGCCAACGCGACCGAGGCACAGGGCAGCATGCTGTTGAATGTCGTGGTGACAGACAAAGGCGGGAGGAATGTTTCGGGCCTGGGTGTGGGCGATTTTCAGTTGCTTGACAACGGGCGGCCAATGCAGATTTTGTCGTTCAAGGCCTTCGGCGGCGGTGCGCCGCCAGCCCAGACACCGGCGACGATGTATATCGTCTTCGACACAGTGAATATGCCATTCGAAAGCGTGTCGTATACCCGCTTGCAGGTTGGAACTTTTCTTCGCCAGAATGGCGGGCATCTGCCTTACCCGGTCTCGCTCGCCTTTTTGACTAACACAGGCATTCAGATGCAAAACGGAGCGGTCACTGACGGCAATGAATTGGCCCAGCATCTGGATGAAACGACCGGGAACCTGCGGACAATCGGCGCGTCGGCAGGGTCGTGGGGTGCGATTGAGCGGTTCAATTTCTGTGTGAAGATGCTGGCGACGCTGGTGGAAAACATCAAGGATCAGCCAGGACGCAAGCTGGTGATCTGGGCGGGACCGGGATGGCCGATGTTGAGCGACCCGGGAATCAATTATTCATTCAAGGCGCAGAAGCAGTTCTTCGACAGTATTGTGGCGTTGAACACGATGTTGCGCGATGGGCAAATCGAGCTATCGAGCGTAGCGCAGGGAATGCCTGACCAGTACACATATATGTATGAGTCGTATCTGAAGGGCGTGAAGAAGATGACCCAGGCGATGCCGCCGAATCTGGCGCTGAAGGTGATGGCGATTCAGAGCGGAGGACGCGTAATCCCACCCAGCAACGATGTGGCGGCAGCCATAACCGGGGTGGCGCAGGATGCGGGGATTTACTACCAGATTACGTTTGAGCCGCCGAAACCGGATGGCCCCAACGAATACCATGAGTTGAAATTGAAGGTGAACCAGGCGGGGCTGACGGCGCACACGAGCGCGGGGTATTACGGGCAGCCGCAGCAGGTATCCACGCCTTGACAGGGGCAATCGGGCATTTAGAATTGAAGAAGAGAGAATCATCCAGTTTCCCTTTAAACACTTTGATTTAAATGGTTTAAAGACGGATGGCCGGTCCGCGAACGAGGGTGGGAGGAGCCGACGGTCCCCAAGCGGAACGCGATGGGAATGAGAAAATGCCTGAAGTCCGGCTGAGCCCGCGCGAGCGACTGGTTCTAACCGCCATTATCGACGCGTACATCACAACCGGGGAACCGGTGGCATCGCAGGCGCTCGCCCGGGTGTTTGTCGATCGCGATGGGTTGAGCTCGGCGACGCTGCGCAACGTGATGGCTACGCTGGGGGAATTGGGGTTGCTGGAGCAGCCGCATACGTCATCGGGGCGGGTTCCAACGGCAGCGGGATTCAGATTCTATGTGGAGCAGCTTACGCAGGCTGGCCGGCTGACGGTGCTGACTCGAGGCAGCAGCAGTGGGGCGGGCGGTGAATCCGGGTTGATGAGCGAAGTGACGCGGGGCCAGATCGAAGAGAGTTTTTCAGGGGTCGCCAGTTCGCATGAGTACCTGGAACGGACCTCGCATGTTCTGGCGCTGCTTTCGAGTGGATTGGGCGTGGCCCTGGCCGGCACAACCGCGGGGCAGGTGCTAGAACATATTCATTTTTCACGGCTTGCGGCCGGCCGCGTGCTGGCAGTAGTGGTAACGACGTCCGGCGCCGTGCAGGATCGCGTGCTTTCGCTAGACCGCGAGTTGACGCACCTTGAGTTGGAGACAGCGGCCAGGTTCCTGAATGAGAATTTTCGCGGCTGGCCGATTGAGCGCATTCGCACCGAGGTTGCTCGGCGCGCCGAGGCGGAGCGCGAGACCTACCAGCAGTTGCTGAGGTCGGTTGAGGAGTTGTGCCGCAAGGGTGCGCTGGCTGTGGAGGATACGGCGCAGGCCATTTTTGTTGACGGGATTGCGAATCTGATTTCGGTGGAGAGGGATCGGGAACGCCTGCGCCAGATGCTGGCTGCGCTTGAGGCCAAAGAGCGGCTGATTGAGCTGCTGAATGCATACGTGGACGGACGGCAGCAGGAAGTGCGGGTGGTAGTTGGGCTCGACAAGGCGTCGCCGGCCATGCAGGACCTGGTGCTGATTGGCGCGCCGGCGCGGCTGGGCGGCACCACCCTGGGCACGGTGGCGGTAATTGCTCCCACGCGTATCCAATATCAGGAGATGATTCAGGCAGTGAGTTATATCGCCCGGCTATCCGAGCGGATTCTCGAATCCCCGGCCGATTAGAAAGTGGAAGGCAGAGAATTTGCGACCTGCGCCAACCCGTAACGGGGGCCGGTCGGGATTCTGATCCGATAAGTGTGCGCCGTGAATCAAACAGATCGGGCGGTGGCGGAATGAAGGTAATAGGCGCAACCGGTCTGGAGAAGTAAGGCAGGGCGAAGAGAAGTGAGGCAGGTTTGAGAGCGAGGAGAAACGCCGGGGATATGCCGGAACAGGAGACAGAGTTGAACGTATTGGAACCCCTGGAAATAACAGAGGGCGAGCATGGTGAAGAATCGGCTGCGAGCGAGAAGGCGGCGGAAACTGCCGAGGGAACGGCTGCGAGCGAAACTGCGGGCGCGGGCGAGCCAAAGGCGGCCGAGACTTCGGAACTGGAAAAAGTGAAGGCCGAGCGAGACCAGTTACTGGATCGTGTGGCCCGGCTGCAGGCTGAGTTTGAGAATGCACGCAAGCGGGGCGAGAGGGAACGCAATGAGTTCCGCGAGTTTGCGGCGGCGGGCGTGGTGGAGCAGTTTCTACCGGTGCTGGATAACTTTCAACTGGCGCTGAAGGCGGGCGGTTCGGAAAAGCAACTGCGTTCAGGCGTGGAGCTGATTGTAAAGCAGATGGAGGAGATTCTGCGCCAGATGCAGGTGGTTCCGGTGCCGGCGGTGGGCGAGGAGTTCGATCCTCGGGTACACGAGGCGCTGGGGGCCGTGGAGCGCGACGATATCCCCGATCAGCATGTGGCCGAAGAGGTACGCCGGGGCTACAAGATGCGCGACCGGTTGCTGCGGCCTGCATTGGTGCGCATTGCGCACAATGCGAAACAGGTTAGGGAATAAAGCAGCTATTAGCTGTCAGCTTTCAGCTATCAGCTTTATCGCGGTGGAACGAACGGTTGCGGCGAGAGGAATGCTTGCCGATTGCCGACTCGGTCTGGGACGGAAAAATTAGTGGCAGCATGTCTCAGACTGAAGGCTGAGAGCTGAAAGCTGAAGGCTGGTTTAAGGAAATGAGTTCTAATACAAGAGTGGGGAAAGCGGATTTTTACGAGGTCCTGGGTGTCTCGCGCGACGCGAGCGATCAGGAGTTGAAGAGCGCCTATCGCAAGCAGGCGCTGAAGTATCACCCTGACCGGAATCCGGGCGACCACGCGGCCGAAGAAAAATTCAAGCAGGCGAGCGAGGCCTACCAGGTGCTGAGCGACCCCGACAAACGCGCGGCCTACGATCGCTTCGGGCACGCGGGACTTAGTGGTGGGGGATTTGGCGCGAGCCCTTTTGCGGGCGGCGTGGATATAGGCGACATCTTTGGCGACCTGTTCGGAGAGATGTTCAACATGGCCGGCGCGCAACGCCAGTCGCGCCAGCAGCGCGGCGACGATCTGCGATTTGACTTGACGATTGAGTTTGAAGACGCAATCTTCGGCGTAGAGAAGGAAATCAAGATACGGCGGTTGGAGACTTGCGGCGCCTGCAAGGGAAGCGGCAGCACCTCGGGTCGTGGTCCGAGCGTGTGCAGCCACTGCCACGGCCGCGGGCAGTTCCGTTATCAGCAGGGATTCTTCTCGGTAGCGCGCACCTGCAACGTGTGCGGCGGCAGCGGGCAGGTGATAGGCGACCCGTGCGCGACGTGCCGCGGCGAGGGCCGTGCGGCCGTCGAAGTGAAACTGCACGTAAAGGTGCCCAAGGGGGTTGAGGATGGAACGCAGATCCGATACAGCGGTGAGGGCGATGCCGGCCGCGCGGCTGGCCCCAAGGGCGACCTGTACGTGGTGCTTGCGATCAGGAAGCATGAGTTCTTTGAACGCCACGGCCACGACCTGCACTGTGTGATTCCCATTAGCTTTCCGCAAGCCGCGCTGGGGGCGGAGTTTGAGATACCCGGCATGGACGGCCCGGTGCAGGTAAAGATTCCCGAGGGCACACAGAGCGGGAGGGACCTGCGCATCAAGGGCCGGGGCGTTCCGCATCTGAATGAACGCGGCCAGGGCGACCTGGTGGTGAGGGTGCTGGTGCAGACGCCGCGCAAGCTGTCGAAAGCGCAGCGCGAGCTGATGGCCAAGCTGGGCGAGACGATGAGTGTGGACAACCGGCCGTCAGCGCCGGGCTTGTTGGACCGGGTGAAGGATTTGTTTAATTAGTGCGCGTCGTTGCAATGGTGATTGCGCCGGTTCTTGCGCCCGCTGACGCGGGCTGTGCGGGCGCTGCACTATATCTGACTGCGAACGACATGATGATCTTGTCGGTGGAGGCAGCGGAAAAGCCGTTGAATCAACTCTTCCAGGGATTGACGACGGGAACGCCGGCGGCGAGAAACGGTGCTGTGTCCCGCGTAGCGACGGCGAATCCGTGGACGGCCGCAATGGCGGCGATTTGTCCGTCGGCAACAGAGATGGAATAGCCGTGCGCGGCTGCGCGGCTTGCCAGCGAAGCATAGGCCACGGCGGCTTGGCGTTCGAAGGCAAGAAACCGATCGGAGAAGTAGTTCGCGAGCAATCCCTGTACTGCCACCGCCATTACCTTTTTTCGTTTACCGTCGGGAAGAAGGCTGATGCCGAGCAGCACTTCCATGAGGATAGGTGCGCACAGATGGAGAGTTTCTTTTGGCTGGCGATCAAGCCACGTAACGACAGCCGGATCAGCCAACGGCTTCACCGGTTCTGAGATCACATTCGTGTCAAGAACGATCACGAGAAATCCGCTGGCTCAGCCGGCCTTTTGTCACGAGCTATGTTGAGCTCAATGCCGCCAAAGCGACGCCCGAAAGCAGCTAGTTGTGAGCCAAGTCCCACAGTGGAAGATACGGCATCTTCGAGGATGAGTCGGATTTCGGCCTCGGTGCTGCGGCCGTTCTTCGCAGCGCGAACTTTGAGGGCGCGATGAGTCTTTTCCGGGATGTTGCGAACGGTAACCGCAGGCATAGGATGGCCCTCCTTTCACTTCGCTATCAATGATATCAATTTGATATCAGATTTGCAAATGCACCCTCAGATGGCCAGCAGCACCACAGCGATGACGGCTGCGCCAATGATCAAACTTTGCTTGTCAGCGAGCGCGAAGACAATGGGATCCTCGTTGAGCAGCCCGCGCGAGGCCAGCAGCCAGACACGGCACAGCCACAGAATCATGAGCGGCATAATGATCCAGAGACGCTGCGGGTGGTGGTAAAGCATCACCACGTCAGTACTGCTGATGTAGTTGGTGAATACCACGACGGCCGCAAAGGCGCTGGCGGTGCCAAAGCTGCGCAACTGGTTAAGATCGGTGAGCAGGTAGCCGCGGCCATTGGGCGGGATGGCGCCGCGGGTGCTCAGGTTCTCAAGTTCGGCAAAGCGCTTTACGATGGCCAGGGATAGAAACAGGAAGACTGAGAAGCCGGCGAGCCAGGGCGATATGTGGGTGCCGGTGGCGGCGGCGCCGGCCAGCAGGCGTAGCGTGTAGAGGCCGGAGAGCACCAGCACATCGACCAAGGCATAGCGCTTGAGGATGGCCGAGTAAGCGAACGTGGTAGCGAGATAAAGGATCAGCCAGCCGAAGAATCCTATCGGCAGGAAGCGGGCGCCCACAAAGGCCAGCGCAAGAAACGTCGCGGCTATAACCACTCCGGTGAGTGCATCGAGATCGCCTGAAGCGATTGGCCGGTGGCGCTTTTGCGGATGGCGGCGGTCGGCTTCGATATCGAGCAGGTCGTTGACGATGTAGGCGGCCGATGCGGTAAGGCTGAAGCATGCGAAGGCGACGAGCGCGGTTAGCAGCCGCGGGATGGCGACGATGTGGGCCAGCAGCAGAGGCAGAAAAATGAGCAGGTTCTTGGACCACTGGTAAGGGCGAAGGGCCTTGAGCGCCGAGTTGAGGATGCGATTGCGTTCTTCAAAGCTGCGGGTGGGTGTGATGCTTCGCGAGCGAAGACCGGAGCGGAGCCGGCGGCTGGGGTTGGCGACCATGGGCTCGGCAGCGCCGGCGAGCAAAGGCAGATCGGGCGTGTCGTTGCCTATGTAATCAAACTCAGTGATCCCGAGCGTGCCGCGCAGGGTGGCGAGCTTTTTGCTGCCGGTGAGGTTCGTTGCGCCATCGCTGCCGAGCACGCCTGTGAAGATGCCCAGGTGCGCTGCGATACGGCGGGCGATGCGCACATCCGCGCCGGTTGCGAGATAGATAGGCCGGCCTTCGCGATGCTGCTCGCGCAGATAGTGCAGGAGCTTGCGGTTATAGGGCTGGTGCTCGATGTCGAGATTAACGTTGTCATTGACGAAGGCCTTGAATGCGGCCTTGCCACGAAGGACGCGGGCGAAGAGCGCGGGGATGAGACGGGGACGCGTGCGGGCCAGGACGAGCAGCGAGTCAATGAGCGTGTCGGACTTGATCAGGGTTCCATCGAGATCGACGCAGAGCGGCCGCGCGCCTGACTGGAGTTGTGCGGGTTCGGCGGCGGGGCTGGGGGTGGGATTGGACACAGAGTCAACTCGCGGGGTCACCGCAAGTATACCGTTGTGTGTCCAGTGAGGAACCGCAACGTATAACGAGTTCCTCAAGGCTATGGGGAAGTCTCAGGGCAATGATGTGCGGATCAGGGATTGAGCGGGCCTAAGGTGAGCTACTTTCTTTCCCAGACCACGCTGTAGTTAACGCCGCCCGCCAGTGTGACATCTTTACCTGAGTCAAGATCCAGGAGTGCAATCGCGGAACCGCGACAGTATGAGTTAGAGTCCCCGAAACCTGAACCGCAGTTCTTTATTGCAATGGCGTGTTTCCCGTCTGGCGTTAAGCGCGGCTCATACCAGTCGGCGCGAGCATCGCCTCCAATCTTTTGTGGCTGATTTCCTTGTGACTGAGAACCATCAAGGTAGATACGAAAAATAGAGTATTTCCCACTGAGCATGGATGAGACAGTGATGCCCTTCCCGTCCGGCAACCAAGCTGCACCTCGGATCTTTCTATTCGACTCCACCAGGACCTTCGATTTTTTACCGTCCGCGGTGGCGAGCCAAATAGAGCCACCGGGGTCTCTCTTCTCGGGCTCGCGCAGGAGTACCAGCATGGTCCCACCAGGGGACCACCGCGCAGCATAGCCTGGAATGATTGGAGCGGGATCCTCTCCATTCTTATCCACGATAAAAATCTCCGTATTCTTGGCGACCATCCCATCGTCAGCCAAAAGGTTCTTTTCCGAATCCCCCGGACTGAGTGCAGTAAAGGCAATTCGCGTTCCGTCGGGAGACCAGTCAGGGAAGCAGGCGCCGCCCTTCATGTTTGTGATTTGTCGCCTTCCCGTTCCGTCGGCATTCACCACTTCAATTTGGCCATAGAGCAAACCCTTCCATGCGCAGTAGGCGAGCTCCGTTCCGTCCGGAGACCATGCTGGATGCGTTCCTCCGCTAACGAGCTTTCGCGGCTTTGCATCCTGACCATCGATAATGAGAATATCGCTCCCGACAACTTCACTCGTCCGCGCATTTTGGCCGTAAACGTTGTACAACTGCCCATCCGCACCCACTTGATAGGAATGGACATATGCCCCACCGAAGCCTACGCTTTGTGGCACCTCAAACGCCAGCTTGTTGATCCCGAGAGGTGCGATTTTCGCCGGCAACTCCTGTCCCGCGCAGGTCAAGGCTGCCGCAAACACAATCAATAGAATTACTGAGGGCCGCTGATTCATGGGCAACATTGTAGAGCCACCCGGTCTGGTCGTCCATGCCTCTCGCCGCGAGCAAGAGCCGAAAGACAACTGCAGATCTTTCGACTTCGGTCGCCGCGGCGACCTTCGCTCAAGATGACAAGTCTTTTCAAGGTTGGGAGCAGTGGTATCCCAACTAACTGGTCGCCGCTGCGACCGCCGTTAGGATGGGGCACCAGGCTACGGGCAAGGATGTGAGGGTCGAAGAATGAGCGGGGATTGCGAGACTAACTGCCCAGGATTGCTCTCCGAATCAGCTCAATGCTACTTCACGCTGTAGATCGTTTCGTGGGTGGGAATGAAGGCGCCTATGGCTGCGCCCCCCAATAAACCCACAGTTGCTCCGACAGCGGCCGGCAGAGCTCGGCCACCAATATCAAAGCAGAAAGTTTGCGTGGAAGGGCACGAGTGATGTGCCGCTGCGCCAATTCCGGCTCCCACTCCGGCTCCGACTCCTGCAAGAATCAGCGTGTTGCGCAGCCGATGTTTGTTCCTCAACCGTTTTACGCTGCGCACATCCGGTTTCTGAATGGTCTGCGTTCCCGATTCCGCCTGGAGCGAGATCGCAGCATCGGTGACATTCACAAATGCGCCAGTAATTTTCAGTGCTTTGATTCCGCGTACCTGGATTTGTTCGCCCGGCCGGAGGGTATTCAAATTCTGCCAGGACCCCTGTTGGCCGTGGATCGACGCAGTGCACGAAATTGCCAAAACGCAAATTAGAAACCGAGGTTTTTGCATGGGCTCACTTCCTTTCGGGGTGCTGCTGCTCGGGCGCGCGCTACTGAACAGTAAGTGCAACAGTCAGCAACATGACTCTCGGCACGACAGCAATCCTAAGATTGTAGCGGTTGGCAGATTGAAACGGCGGGCGGAATTCGCTGTATTTGGCTAGCAGATGAAATTCTGCTGCCTGGCCTGGACTCTGTAGGATGGTCAGTGGCTTGAGTTACGTGAATTATCGCGACGAAGCCGGTAAGGAGATTGGTATGCGGAATGGGGTAGTAGGAAGTTTCTTCTCAGGCGCAGTCAAGTTTCTTGCTGTTTCTCTTTTCGTAATGCCCGCCCTTTGCGCGCAAACTTATCAGCCTACCTGGGACTCCATCGATAAACGGCCCACGCCGGCCTGGTTCAGCGAGGCCAAGTTCGGCATCATCATCCACTGGGGCGTTTACTCTGTGCCCGCGTACGCTCCGGTGATCCCCGGTAAATTGGCGTATGCGGAGTGGTACTGGCACCAGATGAATGAAGGCCGCGACAACCCCAAGGCGAATCCTGTTGAGACGGGCACATGGGCCTATCATCAAAAAGTGTTTGGCGCGGGCTACGCCTACCAGGATTTCGCGCCGCATTTTCGCGCCCAGTTGTTTGACCCGGATCAATGGGCGGAGACTTTTGCCGCTTCGGGCGCAAAGTATGTGGTGCTGACTTCGAAACATCACGAAGGATTTGCGCTGTGGCCCAGCAAGGAAGCTTCAGCCACCTGGGGACGCCCGTGGAATGCGGTTGAGATCGGTCCCAAGCGGGATGTGCTGGGCGATCTGAGCGATGCGGTGCGGCGCAAGGGACTGCGCATGGGTTATTACTATTCGCTTTACGAGTGGTACAACCCGCTTTGGCTGACTGACAAGCAACGCTACATTCACGAGCACATGTTTACGCAGTTCAAAGACCTGGTAACGCGCTACAAGCCGGCCATCGTTTTCAGCGACGGCGAGTGGGAGTTGCCCTCGAGCGAATGGCATACTCCGGAACTGCTGGCGTGGCTGTTCAACGACTCTCCGGTGAAGGACGATGTGGTGATCAACGACCGCTGGGGCAGCGACACGCGCCACAAGCACGGCGGCTACTGGACCACGGAGTATACCCCGGGCATGAGCGGCATGGACCATCCCTGGGAAGAGAGCCGGGGCATGGGCTATAGCTACGGATACAACCGCGCCGAGCGCGTTGAGGACTACCGCAGCGGACGCGAGCTGGTGATGATGCTGGTGGACATTGTGAGCCGGGGCGGCAACCTGTTGCTCGACGTCGGGCCGGCAGCCGACGGCACCATACCGGTGGTGATGCAGGACCGGCTGCACCAAATGGGTGCTTGGCTGAAGGTGAATGGCGACGCGATTTATGGGACTAGACCGTGGAAGGTTTCGCGGCAATGGAGCGCGGGCGAGCAGCCGAAGGTGGAGTACAACACTGAGTTCGAGACAGCGTACGACGTGTCGAAGCTTGCCATCCAACCCGAACCGGGCAAGGCGGGAATTGAAGCCTTCTTCACGGCGAAGGGCAATGACGTTTTTGTGATACTTCCGCGGTGGCCTGGGCGCAGTTTTACGGTGCAAGATTTGAGCGGCGCAAAAGCTGTGACGCTGCTTGGATCGAGAGAGGCGCTGAGGTTCAAAGCCGAGGGCAAGGGGATCGCAATCGAGCTTCCCGTCCTCACGGACGAACTGACGCGCCAGTCGGCCTGGGTGTTGAAGGTGAGTCGCTGACGGCAGGTAAGGCGGCGCAGGAGGGTCGGGAGACCCTCCATACAGCCGGTCAGGAGACCGGCGATACATTGCTGGGTATTGAAGGTGAGTCGCTGAGGCGAAGCGAAGTTCAAGAGGGTTGCTTGGCGGCAATTTCGCCGATCGCGCGAACCAGTGTGTCCAGGTCGTCAATAGTTGTGTAGACGTGCGGCGTTACGCGGACGCAGCTTATGTTCTCCCACACAATGCCGACGGCGTGGATTTTGTATTGGTTGAAGAGCGCGCTGTTGAAATCGGATGGAGTCATTCCATCGATGGAGACCCCACAGATGGCGCAGGAGTATTTTGGGTTGAGCGATGTATGCAGCTTGACTTTGGGAATTGATTTGACGCGCGTGGCCCAGTAGTCCTTCAGGTAGCGGATGCGGTCTTCCTTGCGTTTGGGGCCGATTCCGTTGTGGAAGTTGATGGCTTCTCCGATGCCCTGCTCGATGGGGAAGCTGCGCGTACCGAGCGATTCAAACTTGCGAATGTCTGCGCTGCGGGGTTGGCCGTTGCAGGTGAGCGGCCAGATCTTCTCAATCTTGTCGCGCTTGATCCACAACATTCCGCTGCCGATGGGAGCGGAGAGAAATTTGTGCAGGCTGGTGCCCATGTAATCGCAGTGGAGATCGGGAATTTTAAAATCCATCAATCCGAAGGAGTGCGCACTGTCGCAGATGACCTCGATGCCGTGGGAGTGGGCCATGTCAGATATTTTGGCAACGGGCATAGTCTGGCCGACCCAATTGATCATGTGTGTGACATGGATGATTTTGGTCCGCGGCGTGATGGCTTGCTCATAAGCGCGCACGATTTGCTCATCGTCCTCGATCGGAAACTCAAAATTGAGCTGCTTGTAGACGACCCCTTCGCGCATGGCCCGCTGACGCCACGCCTGAATCATATTGGGGTAATCCTGTTTTGTGCCGATGACCTCGTCGCCGGCCTTGAGATCGAGGCCGTAGATGACGGTATTGAGAGCTTCAGTCGAGTTGCGATCGATGGCGACCTCTTCCGGGGAGCAGCCGCCGAGTTCGGCGAGCTTTCTGCGGAGTGGCTCTCGGCCCTGGTCGAGGATGCCCCACATGTAGTAGGACGGCCCCTCGTTTGACAGCTCGTTGAAGCGCTCGACGGCCTGCTGCACCACGATGGGCGAAGGCGAGACGCCGCCGTTGTTGAGATTGATGATGTCGGGATTGACCGAATACGAGCGTTGAATGACGGACCAGTAATCCTCAGCGCTGGCTGCCTCTTCAGAGCCCATTGAATCCAGCGGGGCAGCGGCCGCGCGGAACTCAGCGGCGTGAGCCTGCTGGAAGAGGCTGTTGACGGAGAATGCGCTGGCGAGTGCAGCGGCCTGCTTGATGAATGTGCGACGCGCGGGAATTCCCATAGGCTGCACTTTAGTGGATGCGATGAAGGAGGCTCAACAAGAAAATTGACGAACTTGAGCCGATTTGCGGGCGTCGGAGCCCGCAGGCGAAATCCTGAGTCGCGGCGGCGGCGAAGGACCGCCTGGCTTGGATGATTTGGGAGGGAATTGGTGGAGCTGAGCGGGATCGAACCGCTGGCCTCCTCGTTGCGAACGAGGCGCTCTCCCAGCTGAGCTACAGCCCCACAAGGACTCTTCTATCTTACCAAGGCGCGGAGAATCGGGGAAGGGCGCGCAAATTAACGCCCGTAGGTAAATGTGCCGCAGCGGTCGGAGGAGTTGGCCAGGGCGTCCATGGTGAATACGGGAGGATTGGGGCCGGAGAAGAAAGACACGCTGAGGGTGCGACCCTGCACCCAGGTGACCATCCATTGCACATCTTCGCTGCCGCATAGGCTGTTCTTGTGCAGGAAGCGGCGGTTGGCGGCGACGGCGAGGCGGTAGAGGCTGCCGCCGCCGGGGGCGTTGACGTCGGCGTCGAAGAGCGCGGCGGCCTCAGCGGCCTGAAGGACGCGAATCTCGCCGATGGGGAAGTTGAAGAAGTCCATGGTGAGGCGTGCGTCGGCGATGGAGATTTCGCCGGTAATGTTTTTGGCGGATGAACTCGCGGGAAACCAGGCGCCCTTGTCCTGTGCGAGCACGAGGTTCGAGCAGATCAGTAAAAGGATTGCCGCGGGGAGAAGGTTTTTGACGTGCATGAATTGTAGGATGACATTTTGGGGAGGGTGGGGGCAAACCGGGGTGGCCGATTCGGGTTGAAAGTGCTTGGTTGAGGTTCGTAGCATCCAGGGTCCCAGAATGCGAGGGATCCTTCGGTTTCGCTCAGGGCAGGGTCTGGGGCACCCAGCTTCATTTCGAAGGCGCGGCGGTCTGTGCCGCCATCTTTTTGATTGCCTGTGCGAAATCGTCAGGCGAGCCAATGGCAAACACTGTTCCGTGCAGATCCTTTGTCAGTTGCTCTATTCCGTCCGGGACGTCGCCCACAAAGGGAAATAATTCGAAATAGAAGACATGAGTATTGCCGAGCTCGATTTTGTGGATTGTTTCTTGCGGCAACTTCTCCCACGGATGACTTCCCCAGGTGCCGAGGAAAATGATGTCATCGGCGGGCTGCCTCGAGGCCAATTCCGATCGCACCTGGTCGGCCAGGAATCTGCTCCATGCACCATTTTGGAGAGCTCGATAAGAGATGGTGGAAAAGTTGACCCGCTTCAACAGCCTGTCGAGCGCTGCAAAACCGCGGGCGTCGAATCGATCCTGGCTGAAAATCGCTCGCTGGTCTTCAAGGTCGAAGGCAATCAGCTTTACCGATGTGCAGGGGAGTTGGGTGAGCAAGGTGTAAAGGGACTCGAGGAGGGCGGCTCGGTCCATCGCATGAAGGTAAGCGCTGCCATTTTGACCGTAGGCGTTGAGGAACACCGTGAGGCGCGGCCCAGTTCCCGCAAGTGCGCCGTTCCATCGCGTATTCACGAGAGGAGCAACTGCGCCGGGCTGAAGCGAAAAAGGCACCTTCCTGACTCCCCGGTCTCCCGGTGGCTTCAGCTCTTTTTGTTTCCAGCATGTATGGCCTTGTTGGTCGGTGACTACAACCTCAACCGAATACTCGCCGGGCCCTGCGGCGAACCCCCCGCTCATGGTGACATCCAACTGAGACGGCGCAGCCAGCAGCTTTGCGGGATCCTGCTGCTGAGCCTGCGGCATGTCAAATTGCTCCATCATGAGCACAGGCTTGCCGAGCCGGGGTGTGATCCTTAAGAAGGCGGTCAATTCCGAACCGGGCAGTATTTTCTGTCCAAGCCGGCAATCGACCGCGAATCCGGCCGTATAGCGGAAGAGGAGATCGAGGCGCAGATTTTCAGAGAACAGGATAGAACAAGGCAACTGATTCTTGTGTGGTGAGTTGTCGAGAATTTGAATTGCCCGGGTAAGATCAGCTTCTTTTACCAAATCCTGAGCAGCCGCAGCGCCGGCGATTGGACTACACAACACAATTAACCGGACGATACTTTGTAACCGCCTCATTTGTTGCGAACCCGGGAGCGGCGTTCAAATCGGGCTACCGCTTGCACAAGCATACAATCGAGAGCCGGCAGGGTTGTGTTCTCCCATCCATTTCGCAACGAGCGCGAAAGGGATGGGGCACGGGGCTTTGCACGGGCACGGGAAGGTCCGCATTACAGCCGGTCAGCAGATCGGGCGGTACTCATTGCTCGCGCAACAGGACGAGCGGATCGACGGCGAGGGCGCGTCGAGCGGGGATCCATGACGCAATGAGGCCGAGTAAGAGCATGGTTGCGGTGACGCCACCGAGGACGAAAGGATCTTTGGGCGTGGCCTGGTAGACGATGAAAGAAAGAAGTCGTGTGAAGAAAACGCCCGCAATAATTCCCGCGATCGAACCGATTGACAGCAGGCGAAATGCGCGGCCGAGGGAAGCGCCCAGGACCTCGCGCCTGCCCGCGCCCAGTGCGATGCGAATGCCGAGCTCGCGCAGCCGCTTCGAGACTACGTAGGAGGCCATGCCGAACACACCGGTGATGGCGAGCATGGCGCCGAGCAGGCCCAACGCGCCCAACGCCACCGAGGCCACGCGCGCCGCGAACAAGGCGGTATCCATCTCCTGTGTCCAGGTGTGGATGTCGATGGGCATGGAGGAGTCGAGTCCATGCAGAGTGCGCACAATCGCCGCCGTCATCTCCGCCGGATCGCGCTGCGAGCGAATCACCAGCCATGTGCCATTGTCCTGATGTTGCTGGAATGAGAAGAACATCGCCGGCTGCTGGTCCTCAGTCAACGTGCGGTATCTTCCGTCTTCGACTACGCCGACGACTTCAGCTCGATTGCCACCCCAGAACTTGAAGTGCCCGCCGATGGCTTTCTCGACCGAGCCGAAGACTTTAACCGCGAAAGTGCGGTTGACGAGAGTGGCGATGGGCGCGTCCTTCTTGTCGTCGAAAGTCAGGCTTCTGCCTGCAAGCAGCCGCGTTTGAGCGGCGGCCAGGTAGCCCGGCGATATATTGTAGTCCATTGCGTCGGCGGCCTGGTTGGTGGGCCGGAAGTCGGTGGTGGCGTCGGTGTATACATAGGAGTCGCTGCCGCCGAGGCCGAGCGGAATCTGGTTGATGTAGCCCACATCGGATACGCCGGGAATTGCGCCAATCGCATCGAGCATGCGCCGCTGCATTTGCGCGTAAGTGTCTTTTTGGTAGCCGGCCATCTGCAGATCGGTGTCGACGAGGATGGCGTTCTGGGGATGAAATCCGTAATTGCTGTTGAGCGAGCGCGTTAGCCCGCGCACCGCAACCAGCGAAGAGGTGATAAGCACGACACAGATGGTGATTTGCACGATAAGGAGCAGATCGCGCATGGTGAAGCGGCGCATGGTGGAGTCGCTCATGCCGGTGCGAATAATTCGCCAGGGGTCGGCGCGCATCACCTGGCGAACGGGCACCATGCCAAAGAGCAGTCCGCTGACCAGGGCCATCGACAGCGCTACAAGATACGTGCGCAGGTCGGGATTCACGGGCACATTGATAGGCACGGAGGGGATAGGCTGCCAGGCGCTGAGTAAGTGCAGAATGGCGACTGCTCCAGCGACGCCGATTGCGCCTCCGGCGATGGAGATCAGCACCGCTTCAGTGAGCAGTTGGCGCATGATACGCATGCGACGCGAACCCAGTGCGAGACGGAGCGCGACCTCCTTTGCGCGATCGGCTGCACGGGCTGCAAACAGGCTGCCAAGATTAGCGCATGCCGCGAGCAGAATGAGGCCGGCGAGTAGCATGAGGCCGGTCATGAAGAGGCGCGCGGGACCACCGAGCATATCGCCCACAAGGCCGGGACGGGCCAGAGTGAATTTGATTCCTTCATCGTCTCCCGGATAAGTCTTTGCGAGCCAGTTGCCAATTCCGTTCAGATCGGCGATGGCTTGGGCGGGAGTAACGCCGGGCCTGAGCCGGCCCACCACCCAGGGCGAGTGATCCCCGCGATATTGCAGGTTGTCGCTGCCTTGCAGGAGTGGCTCTTCAACAATCGGGGCGAAGAATGCAGGCGAGAAAAAAAGCTCAGTGCCGCGGAAGCCGCGCGGCGCCACCCCAATGATGGTAAAGGGATGCTTGTTGAGCTCGACCGTGCGCCCGATGACGCCGGGATCGGAGCTGTAGTGGCTGCGCCAGTAGTCATCGGCCAGCACAATGTAGGGGGCGCTGTTCATTCCCTTTTCGTCTGCTGCGTGAAAGAAACGCCCCAGGGAGGGCTGGATTCCGATCCCATCGAAATAATTGCCGCTTACCAGATAAGGCCACGCGGTTGAAGAATTGTTTCCATCTTTCACGCCCACCGCACCGATGATCGTCATCGCCGTAAGGCTGTCGAAGCTGCGGTTGCGATCGCGCAGGTCTTTGTAGTCGAGGTACGACTGCGAGGGCCACTGCATGCGCTGCACCATGTAGAGGTTCTCGGCATTGGGCACGTTCACCGGCCGCAGCACCAGCGCATTCAAGACGCTGAACACCACGGCATTGGCGCCGATTCCCAGCGCGAGCGTGATCAATGCGGTGAGGGCGAAACCGGGAGACTTGCGCAGTTGGCGGAGGGCGTACTTCACATCGGTGAACATGGGTGACCTCAGTTATTGTGGATGGCGTTCTGGCCCGGGTTGCTCTCTTGTGCGCGGTGCTTCCCGAAGTAGTTCCAATAAGTCAACGGCCGCGCGTTGAATTGGTTAACAGTTGCGCGGTTGATTTGGGTCGGTTAACATACGCAGCCTCTTTAATTGGGGTTGCCGTCGGGTGCAGGCTCGGTTCTTGGTACGCGGGTTCTCTCGCTATGGTTCCAGCAGATAATCGGCCGCGAGTCGGTTCTGAAACGAAAGAGCTTAGAGAGCGGAGAGAAATGTATCTTGTTCGAAAGTGGCGGGGATTGTCCGGAATTGGACAGAACCGAGGGTCAACTTTCAACTGGGCTGGGAAATCCTCAGATTTGGCTCCGGATGGTACATTGGCAAGGCACAATATCAACTGACAGAGGACGCGGGAGCCGGGGCGAATGAAATGAAAGTTTTCTCGACCGGAATGAAACAGCGGATCAGAAAGATGCTTCTGCTTTGCGTCCGGAAGCAGGTCATCCTCACGTTCGACGATGGACCGCATCTCAGCTACACGCCGTTAATCCTTGACGTGCTGCGTCACCACAGAATCAATGCAATATTTTTTGTGCTTGGAGAGCGGATGCAGATTCGTGGAGCACGGGAGCTGATTCAACGTGCTTCAGCGGAAGGACATCTGATTGGCAATCACGGGTTCAGCCACGTGGATATGAGGAAGCTCTCCCGCGATCAGATTAGATCTGAGCTTCTCAGAACGCGTGAGCTGATCGCGGAATTTGAACCTCGACGTCCACTGTTCCGGCCACCGTACGGGGCGTATAACTCCGACGTGGTTGAGATTGCGAAAGAGTTGGGATACGAGATGCTCCTCTGGAATGTGGACCCGCAGGACTGGAACCCGAAGCGGAAGCCGACCGGCTGGATCGATGCGGCGATCGACCAGATGAGAGCTCGACGGAGATCGATTTGCATCTGTCACGATTCCCAGGGCACCACTGCGGAGGGTTTGGATCAACTTGTTACTCGAGTGAGGGCCGCGTCTCGATTTGATTTCGTTCGATATGCGATTTGACGAGCCGGAACCGGTGAAGCCAATTGGCTATTTGCCCCGCTCCGCAGAACCCTGATTATAGGATCGTCATTCTAACAATCTCTTCGCGTACGAAACACCATCACAAGCGAAGACGACGTTGGCGATGCCTTCTTCTCGATCATCTCGAAGTGGGACTCGAGAAGGTCCACAATCTTCCTTAATCTTCCTTTGGTGTTCCAGATCCTGACGATGAACACGCCCTCTTTTCCAAGATATTTGGCATACCGCAATAAGAGGGGTCTGATTTTATTCGTCGCAGTATAGTAGATGGATTCACGGAACAGTATCACATCGAATTCTCCAGCCGGAACATACGTCAAAACGTCCGAATGGACGAAGTGAATCTTGTGCGATCGAGCGCTGGACGCACTTCGAGCTCTCGCTCTTTCGATCGCGATCGACGAAATGTCGACTCCCGTGTAGTTTTTATAAGCGCCGGGTCCGAGCTCGTTTGCAGTATTTCCCGATCCGCAGCCTAAATCGAGGATGCTGCCCCCACAAGCCCATTTTTCGATGATGGTGTAAACAAAATCGTGCGAAGTCTCGTCGAGGAACGCCCATTCTCCGTCAGCGAATTCACGATCCCAGAGCGCCTCTTTTATCTTTCCTGGGCCAAAGATTCGAAGCAGTGCCCGGACCTCGTTTTGCACTCGCTGAGCCAACTTCATTGCAGCCGTCTCCTGGCCAGTTTGAAATCGTATCACTGTGGGGCTATGGAGCAGAGCGGTATGTCGAGCTTTCGCGCCGCATAGCCTGCTTGACCGATCGATTGCCCTTATATGAAGATTCTTACAGCATTACAGGCAAACCACGCTGAGGTCACGGAACTCAACGTAATGTAGCCAGGCCCCGAGGGTGCTCGGTCGACTCATGTTCCGGATGGTTACCGCTTATGCACTGGCACAAAAAGCTGCAAGACGATTTGTCACGGATTGACCGGTTCGTTCGGCCGGGCCACGCCGTAGACCGAGTCGCGCTGAGCAGGCTTGAGGTCATGGTGCTGAACCTGGAGGACAGAAGGTTCTTCCGCCACTGCGGGGTCGATGCATGGTCTGTGGCGCGGGAAGTCATTAAGCTGATCAGAGGCCGGAAATACGGCGGGGCCAGTACGATCGACATGCAATTTGTTCGGACAGCGACAGGGTACAGGGCACTTACCTTGAAACGAAAACTGTACGAAGGCCTGTTGGCGATCCTGATTCAATTTCGTTACACCAAGATCGAAATTCTTGAGTCCTATCTGGCATGCGCGCACTTCGGCTATGGTCTCACGGGCGCTGAAACAGCCGCGCAAAAGTTATTCGGCAAAACCGCGAACGAGCTTGGCCCTCTTGAAGCTGCGCTCCTGAGTGCGATGCTGGCTCGCCCTCGGCCTGCAGGCGCTTCTCTTGCCTGGCAACGGAGAGTCGAAAAGAGAGCGGCATACGCAATTGAAGTATCCACGTCAGGCAGGCTGAGTTTGCCACGCCGGATGCGCGATGCTATCGCAATCTCTCCTCCGCTTCTGCCTGAGGAACCGCAGAAACTCGAGTTTCCTGAAATTGTGTGAGAGCATGTTTGACTCCGCGGCTCAGTTTCCAGGGCTGCCGGTTGCGGCACATGGCGAGCGATATGTGGCAGATGACATCATGCTGGCTGCGCACTGTGCAGGTTGACGTATGCGACTTGATCTGGTACTAATCTTGCGTTCCCATCTTGTGCTGATTCAGCTTGTTGCGGCGCTTACGCTTGCCGCGCATGTTTGCCTCTCGGGAGTGTAATGGCGACGATTTTCATCAGCCATTCGAGCCGCAACGACGGTCTTGCGACCCTGCTGGCGGCTTGGCTCACGGCGAACGGGTTCGATGATTATTTCATCGACCATGATTCAATCCGCTCCGGCGACAAATGGACTGATGAATTACGACGGGCGAAAGGCTCGTGCCGTGTTGTTCTGTGCCTGGTGACCCGCGAGTGGCTTGCCTCAGATGAATGCTATGGCGAGTTCTCTGCCGGCTGGTATGCCGGCAAGAGGCTCATTCCGTTGATCGCTGTGGATCCCGCAACGCTGGACCGCAATCAGGAAAGCCGTTTGCGCAGGGTGTTGTCAGAGGATCAGGGCGTGGACATCAGGCGCGTAGGTGCTCCAGATACTCTCAATCTGGATGACAGTCCTTCCGTAGCGGACCCGCTGAAAGCGGGGCTCCGTGCCGCCGGCGCGCTTGCGAAAGCAGGGCTTGACCCCTGTGCCTTCGAGGTCGATCTCAAGGCGCAACCGGATCCCTTTCCGGGCCTTGCCAGTTTTAATGACACGGATGCCGACGCTGCAATCTTCTTTGGCCGCAGTCCTGAGATCGCCAGGAGTCTTGAAGACTTGCGCGAGATGCGCGCGAGTGGGGATAACCGCGCATACGTGATCGTTGGCGCAAGCGGCTCAGGCAAGTCGTCCCTGATGAAGGCGGGATTGCTGCCCCGAATCCGGCGCGAACGCCCCTGGGTTGCGCTTCGGTCATTTCGCCCGGGGGCAGACCCGCTTTCGAATTTCGCTGGGGCCATTGCGAGATCGGCGAGTGAAGTCGGCATGTCCCTGGCGCCAGGTCCTGTCCGCGACACTCTCCATTCGACCTGGGCGAAAAAGGAAAATCTGCGGGCCACGCTCGACAAAATCATGGCGCCGCTGAAAGAGAGATGGGACCGTCTCGACGCGACCATTCTGATTGCGATCGATCAGGGCGAGGAGTTGGTGAGGACGCAGGGGGAGTCTACCGATGCTTTGGGCGCCTATCTTAAAGCGGCATTGCAGGTTGAGAAGGAGGGGCAACCCGTACAGTACAGCATCGCCATCACGGTGCGTTCCGATAGTCTCTGGGAACTGGAAACCGCAAAATGTCTTGATGGAATTGGCACGAGAGTGCAGAATATCCGGCCCCTGCCGGCATATCGCTTTGCTACCGCGATTGAGCAACCCTGTTTGCGGTATGGAGTGGATACCGAGCCATCGCTGATAGAAGCTCTGATGGAGGAGTCAGGGGGCGAGGACGCTCTGCCACTCCTGGCTTTTACGCTGGAACGCTTGTGGAAACAGTACGGCCAGGAGAAGTATCTTCGCAAAAAGCACTACGAAGGCATCGGCAAGCTTTCAGGAATTATCGAAGATGCGGCGGAACGAGCCCTGATGGGTGATCTGCCATCGGCATTGCAACGCTCGCCGCTCATCAAGGTTTCCGATGCCGTCGATGCCCAGGCTGCGCGCATGTTTTTGCCGGCGTTAGCGCAATTGGATGAGCGCGGGACGCCAGTCCGGCGAGTGGCATCAATGTCTATTTTCAGCGACGCTGAAAGAGCCGCAATCGACGCATTCGTTGAGTGGCGCCTACTGGTAAAGTCGGGTGATTCTGTCGAAGTCACCCATGAGGCCATCTTTCGCGGTTGGCCGCGATTTCAGCGCTGGCTTGTGCCTGAAAGGGAACGTCTCGAAACTCTTCGAGCTCTTGAAAGCGCAGTCTCAATTTGGAGCAGGAGAGACCGTGATCCCGAGTATCTGACGCACCGCGGGCGCCGCCTTGCCGAGGCTCGAATGCTCGCTGAGCTTGAAAACTACAAAGCGCAGCTCGATCGAAACCCTGAGGTGCGCAGCTACCTGGATGCGTGTGCAGATGCGCAGCGTCGGCGAATCGTAAGGACCGGAGCCACAGTTGCTGCCGCTGTAGCAGTCTCACTGTTGATTTTTTCCATCCCCGCGTTTTTCCGATGGTGGACCGCCAAGAAGGAGAGCATGAGGCTTGAACAAGCCGTGACGCGGGCAGAAAACTACCAGGCGAAGTCACCAGTGCTCAAATCGCCCGGCGAGGCAGCAGCCTTGCCGCCGCATTCCATGTTTCGTGACTGTGCCGATTGTCCTGAAATGGTTGTGGTGCCAACGGGCAGTTTCGTTATGGGTTCAAAGGAAACCGAGGCCAAGCACAGCTCAGACGAATCGCCACAACATCTAGTGAAAGTGCAGGCATTTGCAATCGGAGTGTTCGATATAACATTCGCGGAGTGGGACGAGTGCGTCAATCATGGCGGCTGTCAGGGCAATCCCAAGGGCAACGATCATGGCTGGGGAAGAAATCGGCGACCGGTGCTGGGCGTGTCGTGGGATGATGCCCAGCAATACGTGCAATGGCTTTCAAGTCATGCAGGCGTGAAATATCGATTGCCGAGCGAAGCGGAATGGGAATATGCGACCCGGGCGGGCTCGCAGACGCCATACTGGACCGGAGATTCCATCAATACTTCGCAGGCGAATTTCGGAAATACCATGGAGAAGACTGAGCCGGTTGGCTCTTACGATAAGAACAGTTTTGGCTTGTACGACGTGGTTGGCAATTCATGGCAGTGGGTCGAAGATTGTTACACGCAATACTATGATGGCGCGCCAACAGACGGCTCGGCGCGGTTGGACGGAGATTGTTCAAAGCGCGTGTTTAGAGGAGGCGACTATTATGACGACTCCAAGAATCTGCGATCGGCAGACCGGAGCTACTCTCATGTTACCGATCACCTTGACAATGGAGGTTTCAGGGTAGCTCGCACCTTGAATCAGTAAGGAGCTGCAGTGATACATGTCGCGATGCGGCGCCCCAGTTGAGAAATGAGCAGCAGGACTGCACAAGCGGGAAGGTTAGAGGGCCAGCGCTGGACCAGTAACGGCGCGTGGATAAATGTTGGCGGCAACAGGAACTGGCGCAATCATAATCCCGGCAATCTAGAGGATGGAGATTTCGCCAGGAGGCATGGCGCGATTGGGACCGATGGCAGATTTGCGATTTTCCCCGACTACGCGACAGGGAAAAAGGCGCTGATCTCGCTATTGAAAACAGAAACTTACAAGGTGCTTACTGTCGCCGAGGGTATTCAACGCTTCGCTCCCAGCATTGAAAACGATGTGCCCGAGTATACGAGGTTCATTAAGAGCGAATGCAACATCAGCCCAGACACGGCTTTGTCGAGCCTGTCGCCGGAAAAATTGGAAGCGTTGGCTGCTGCTTTAGAAAAGTTTGAAGGCAAAGAGATCGGCGTCACGTACAGTATTGACGATCCGAACGCTCCGGAAAGTGTAGCGAAGATTCAACAGCTATTGAGAACACAAAGCATGGCGCAACGGTAAGTATTGCCGGCAAAGCCTGGGGTTTTCCTAGATCAGGTGTTCCAGCTTCACGGTCATCTCCGCGTACTCTTGCCCAATCTGGCGCAGGATCGGAATCGCATCGATTGCGTCAATCCGCGCCAGCCGCGGGTGCTCGCGCAGAATCTCCTCCATCCGTTCTTTCTTGTATCTGCGGTTGTAGCGCACGTAACTGAACCAGCTATGCCCGTTTGGCGGAGCGGATTCCGGATTCCCGGGCAGCAGATCGCCCACCTCGGAATCCAACTCTTCCCCGTACAGGCACTCGCCCAGGCACCGGCACAGATAGTCCTGCTGCCATGCCATTGTCTCCAGCAGCGCGGTGGGAATCTGCGCTGCATGGTAACCCACCCACAGCGTGGGATTGCTCACCGGAAGTTCCGACGAAAACGCGATTGTGCCCACTGAAACCACGCGGATATTTTTCGGTCCCGTTGGCCAATCCACTTTGTAGCCAGGCAGCACCGCTGTCAATGCGGCAATGAGCGCCGGATTGCAATATGGCGTGATCGATCCATCCACGAAAAGCTGCGCGCGCGCCGCATTCGCTACATCCGTCGCAGCCTTTTCAATGTCAGCCTCGTCCAGCTTTGCGGAATCCGCAATCGCCGCATCTTCGTCATCCTGCTTGCCCAACTGCGACAGCGCGATTTCCTCCGGCGGAAAGAAAACCGGCGCCGCCGTGCTTGCCCTCACCAGTTGCCACAGCGGAATCCGCAGATTGCAGTCCGGCCGGTCGAGCTGGTTGTACTTCGCTTTGGGATTGTTGGTCAGTGGCCACGCCGACCCAGTCGTATGGTTGCGCACCACCACCAGCAGCAGGTTTTCCAGGCTCGTATTTCTCAGCCGTTTGCTGCCCAGCGTGGCTGGCTCCCCTTTCTCCCCGGGAAACAATCCCTTCAGCATGTCGGTGAGCGGCCCCGATTGGAATCGAGCGACCAGGTACTTTTTTATCGGCCGGTACCACGGAACCGGCTGGAACATTTTGGGGCCGTGTTCCAGGTACAAGTCCATCACTTCTTTCACTGACATGCCCCAGCACAGGCAGGTGGCAATAATGGCTCCGGTGCTGGTCCCCGCCAGAAAATCGAAGTGCTCGCGCAAAACGAACTTCGCCGCTTTCGCAGGATCGGTTTGCTCATAGTGCTTGCGCAGCACTTCTTCTATTTTCAGCAAAATCTCAAGGCTGAACACGCCCCGAATGCCGCCGCCGTCCAATGCCAGGATTCGCTTCATCGTTTCACTTCCTGTGGGTTGCCGCGCCCTGCACCACCGATCGCCATTCCAGCAGCTCCACCAGCAGCGCCCGCTCCACTCTTTCGGCAATCCGTAAAATCGACGTCCACGTGCGCAGGTTCTCCAGTTGCGTCTTCGAGCTTTTCAGCCACTCGCTCAGCTCACCATAGCGTCGTCTGCGCCGTCCACAATCCTTCATCAGCGCAAAAGCGCCCGCCATGGTCGAAATCTCAAACAGCGCCGACATTGTCAGCGCAATCCACTCATGGCCGTGAATCTCTCGCTGTCCTCTCCACCGCGCCTCGATCGTCAGGCAGCCCGCCGCTACCAGCGTCGCCAGCACACCGCAAATCCAGCTCACAGCACCGTAGATCCGCTCCTGTCGCGCCGCCTTCTTCGCCTGACCCGTGAAGTATTTGATCTGGTCTTCCACGCGATCCTTCACATACTCCTGTCTGAAACTATCGAGCGATCGCTTCTCCCTCAACCGGTCCTGCATCTTCAGAAAATTCAGCGAACGCACCATCGCGCTCAGCTCCGCAATCGCCTCAGAGCCCAGCGCGTGAAACAGCCCCGGCGTATTCCACAAAGCGAGCACTGACCTGCTGATCTCCGCCGCCGTACGCGTTCGCGCCCACTTCGCCTGGCGCGCGTGCAGTCGCAAGACCGCCGGTAGCGCCAGCGCCACCAGTCCCAACGCCGCGCTCACCGCCAGCCATGGCGCCGCCGCCGGAATCTCCGGCGCCACCCCGCTCAGCACCGCGGCCGCCGCCGTATACACAACCGGAATCGACGCCACCCGCCTTGCCTGGGGCGCTGACCGGTTCGCATTCTCGTCCATTTTGCGTTGCCACGCCTCGGCCAGATCCCGCGGTGTCCCGCTGGCCAGCGTCACTCCACCATCAGAGAGATCGTTTAGAAAATCCTGCTCTGGATGGCTCCGTGTCTGCTTCAGCGCCTCCCCATTCAGCCAGCGCAACTGGGTGGTTTCCGCATCGATCCATGCCACGGGGTATCCCGTTTTCTCGGCGAACGCCACAATCTCCTGCGTCCCACCCACACCCCGCGACGCCGCACCGTCCCACAGCGCGACCAGTACCTGGCTTTCCCCCACCGTCTGGATTCCGCAGTCGTAATATTGCTCGCTGCGCCCCTGGTTGCGCCCCGTCACTTCAACACAGAGCGCCTTCTCGATGATCCGCTCCGTCCGCTGCCACGACCACCCGTCGAAGTCCTTCTTGAATTCCTCTTCCGGCTTGGGCAGCAGAATTCGTACAGGGATCCCCAACTCCAGGCAGCTCTCCGCAAAAAGCTGATCGCCGCCCGCAGCAGCCGACGACACGCCATACACGATCCCGGCGTGAGCCTCCTTTTGCTCGCGCAGGAAAGAGCGGATAGCCTCCCGGCATTGGTCCTCGTCCTTCAGGCTCCGGTGTCCCGTGAATCCTATGGCCAGCACCGAGGGCAGGCAGATCGCCGGACTCTTTTTTTGCTTTTTAAGGGGCATACCACCTGATCATACCCCGCGACTCATTCCGTCCGAAGCTGCAGGATCTCCGGCAGCGGGAACTTCGAGATGTCCACAGTCACTTGCGCCGAAAGCTCGCAGATCAGCCGGAACATATCCCGGTTCCAGTACTGGTTCTCCTGCGGCCAGTCGTAGCCGTTACTCATAGCGGTTTCTGTCTTGTATGTATCGCTCTTGGCCGGATCGGCGTCTGCAATCCAGTAGTTCTGGTCCTTGTACCGCACCGCCAGTCCCAGGCCCTTTACCTTCTCAAACCCTACCGCCGGTGGTGGAGCCACCGTCAACGGCGAACTCGCCGCTGCCTTCGACTTCGGTACTCGCCAGGTCAGCCGCAGCACCGGCAACCGTTCAATGCCCGGAACCAGCCGGTTGAAAGGCACCTCCACGTTCGTTGCCGCGCCACAGCCAGGCAACGGAATCCTTCCCGCGTCAGGTACCTTTTCCTGTTTTTGCAGTGCCTGGTGGACGTCGCACAGCAGCCGGTTCTCTCCCAGTTCCACGTGCACCGGGGGATTCGCCGCCTCCAGCGCGTCAAACGATTCTTCTTCCTGTGCTGACGCGGCCATCAGCCCCAGCAGCGACCGCATCACCAGCCGGAACGAGATCCGGCTCGCCGGCGCTGCCGCCGCACCACCTTGAGCCGCGCCGCGCGCCGTCTCCGTGGGGCACGGTCCCATTTCGGTATCCAAATCGCTGGTGCGATCCGCCGGCGACCCGCCGATCGCAAATCCGTTGTACAGAATCTCCAGAATGTCGGTCAGTTCCGGCGCATTATTCTGAAACTCGGCCAGGCTATCGTCGCTTTTGAATAATTCGTCGAGAAACTTCTTTGTCTCCGCCACGTGTTCACCGTAGCTCATCTCCTGCACCGGTTCGCCCTCGGGCCGTACCGAGCTCAGCTCGAACCGCGGCTCCGGTTTTTTCCCGCCCAGCAACCATTTACCGCTCTCGTCCATCTCCCACACCTGGTCCTTCGCCGCCGCATCCACCAGGTCTTTCGCTTTGGGAGCCGCGTCGCTGCTTGCCAGAGCCGACTTCCGGTCAAGCGGCACAAATGCATTGGGACCGCCCAATTGCAGCAGACCATGCTTTTGTAACTCATACACAATCGCACTCACCCGCAAAAACGTAGCATAGCGGCTCAATATCCGCTCAGATTGCGCGTACTGCGGCGCGTAATATGCCGGCGGCGGCACGTTGCGAATGATCTCTACCTTGCAGCCCCGGTCTCCCTCAGGCAGCGTCACCTCAATGTGATCTACCATCAGCCGGAAAAGCTGGTCCACACGCCAGCCTTGCTGGTAAAGGCTGTAAAACACGTCTTCCGACACCGGCTTCAATAGCAGGCTCGCGTTCGTTTCATCGTTTACGGGAATAAAGCTGAAGGATGGGTCGTTCTCATAGATGGCGCTGGGTGTGCCGCCGCCACTTGGTACTTCGACTCCCGTGTTGGCGCCCTGGGGCGTGTACTGCCCGAACCCTGACAGCCCTGCCTCCATGCGGTAGCTTGAGGAGATCTGGCCCAGTTTGAAAAAGTATGTCGGGTCGTGCTGTTCAAGCCGCGCCAGGTTCAGCAACACCTCATGGTTTGAGGTGGTTGCATAGCTGGCCTCATAGCCGGTAAAGTCCGCTTTGACCCGTCGAGGGCCGCAGCCGGAAAGAGTGAACGAGGAAAGCGCTAGAAAGATGACTATTGCGCTTCTGGCGCGATTGCGCCATGGAAGGGGACGCAATTCTCCCCTGTGCTCAGACTCTCGATGATTCATAGTCATACTGTTAGCCTCGGACGAATTGTCAGCCAGTATACGGCGACTGCAGGTGAACGCGGGGTTTTTTTTGAAAGCCTGACCGTCACTCGAGGCAATGGCGCCTTTTTGTAACCAACCAGCAAGCTGTAGGCAGTCATTTTAATGACCGACGATTGAGTCCTGTGACTGTAGTCCTTTGACAGAATCCAGTGGTGCAGGCCAGGATCCGGTCAGCGAGTTTGGACCATGCGACAGGCTCGGCGGTTACTCAGTCATCAACACGACAGTTGTTGCTTTTGGAACCATGACTGTAGCGTCGGTATTTCCCTGATCTCTTGTGACTGGAACCTCTTCGCCGGTAACCACATTCTTGACTTTGTGAATCCCGGCAAAGCTGACGATGGCTGTTTGCGCATCGCCCCAATTGACCAGAATGGCGGAGGATCGAGATGCGCCAGTCAAGCCGCGAAAGATCAGGTGATCAGAACCCTGCTTCAACCGGACAGGCATCTCCGCCTCTTCTTTGATCGCCGGCTCCAAAATCCACTGGTGCACAATGTCGTTCTCGCGCCGCAGATAAGCCAGTGTCACCGCGGAAGTGAAGTAGGTAACCTGTCCATTGCCATATTTGTGCTTTACCTCGAAGGGATTGCCGTCGTCATCGCGCAGGATCACATTGGCTCCTTCCACATTGAGCGGCAGCTTCCACAATTCTCCGCCGAGCTCGTGTGCAGGTGTCACCGAATACGGAGTATAGGGCTTCACCGGATAAATCTCATCTGCCTCGACGCCAAACAGGTCCGTCAGTCCGCCAGGTATTGTTGCGCGAATGGCGCCTCGCTCATTTTTCCAGGCTGTAATGCCGTCAGCCCAAAGCGTGCCGCCCTGATGCACGTAGGCTTTGAGCGCATCGATTGTCGCGTCGTCCATGGCGTAGTCTGCCGGTGCGTAGAGCAAGCTGAACTTGTTGACTTCACCGCTCTTCAATTGATCGATATCCACGAACTCTACGGGGATATGAGCACGCAAGAGCGCAAGGTAACAGCCCTTAAGTGCGTCTTGCACGTCTGTGCTTCGTCCCTGCCAGTTGCCGTCAAGATCATTGATGACTGCCGAGTCGCGATCATAGAGAATCGCCACGCGCGCTTGCTGAGGGAGTAGATTTCGAAGCTCGGGCTCCTTGTTGAGCATGTCCGCTACGGCCTTGACCGCAGGCAGGCGTACCGTAGGTTTGCCGGTCAGACTCACCAAACCCCATTCACCCGCTTCAGTACCAATGTCGCGTGGATGCCACAGCCAGAAGACCACCGAGTTTGCGCCTGCTCCGTAGGAATCCCACATCCAGCGTGTCAAATCCTCAGGTGTGACGGTCAATGCAAATTTCCCTGTGTAGATAGTCGGCCCGCTCTGCAACTCGGTAACCCAGAAGGGCTTGCGTGGCGCTGCAAAAGCCGCGCCCGCAACCAGGTCGAGCCGATACGCATACAGTTCGCCATAGTTCTTTTCCGGCGTTTCTGGCGGAACCGCCCAGGACGTGTGCATTGAAACGCCAAGAATGTCGGTAACCTTCTTCTCTTTCCAAACGTCCTGCCCGGAGGCATCACCCGTAGGACTCGTGACGTTGAAGTGGACTGGATGCACCGGATCAATGGCCAGAACCTTTTCGCGAATCCAGGCAAGCGTGTTAATCAGGTTGTCAACATTGAACTGCTTCCAGTCCAGATATTCGTTTTCATCCAACCAGTAATATTCTGCGGATTTCTGGCTGCCGGTATACTCCACTTCATCGAATGACTTGATCGGCCGGAAACGGTGCCTGTTTAACTCGTCCACACTGCCATACTTGTTCTGCAGCCACTTTCCAAAGACGCGAAAAGTATCAGCATCCTCGTTGTATTTTTCAGGCTCATTCATGAGCAGCCAGAAGCCTGTTCCAGGATGGCTTTTGTAGCGGCCGACTACTTTTTCGATATAGACCGTGGAGAGCGCTCTTAGTTTGGGATCGTCGAGATTCGCGTGCTGATGATAAAAGGTGGTCTTGTCCATCCAGCCCGGAGGATCTTCAGCGCACAGCGTAGCCGCGATCTTGATTCCATTCTCGGCGGCCGCATCGTAGATCCAATCGTAGTGTGACAGGTCCCAGTTTCCTGGGGTGCGCTCAATGTCATCCCATATAACAAAAATGCGGACCAGGGAGATACCATTTTCGCGCATCAACTTGAAGTGCTTTTCAACCGTCTCCCTGGTTTCAGAACGGTTGAGGAAGAACTCGGTGCCCACATGCAGCTTGCTGTCCCAGTCGGAAAGCGCTGCCTGGCGTGGGCCGGCGTTTGCCACAGGAATCTGGCTCCGCGTGCAGCACGCTGGCAAAGTCAGAAACACGAGCGCGACGAGCCATCCGCGAAGAACATTGCTGAAGAAAGTATGCCGCTGCGAGCGATCACTGCAGAAGAGAAGGGGTGGGACGGGTGGTTTCTCTGGGGCGTACATGGTCTTTCAGGCTCCTGCCATCGTCAGCTCGCGCAAAAAGTCGAAAGTCACGCAAGACTGGGAGCCAAACGCCTCAGTATCCAGTTTTTACGCGCTTTTTATCTTTCAACCCCGCCGACCCACGATTGTACTGCGTGATGTTGGTCTCGATCTGTTCGCATCTGCACTCCTCCAGCACGATCCCAGGCAAACGTTCCCTGGTATCAGTCGATGGTCTGTTCGAGCCTCAGGTCGCGGCTGCTGGCGCCCACGCTGAGGGTGCGCTTGCCCGCGGGGCGTAACCACTTTCCTTCTAAGGTCGACCAGTATTCAAGCTGGCGCGCTGCTATGTGGACGATCACGTCCTTCGATGCACCGGCGGGAATCGACTCTCGATCGAAGCCGGCCAGCGCTCGCACCGGGAACTGCACGCCCGCAGGAATCTCGCTGGGCGCACCGAGGTACACCTGCGGAACTTCGTCGGAGTCGATCGCACCAATGTTTTTGATCGTCACCTGCACGTCGAGGCCACCATCCGCAGCCTTGGCCACTTTCAATCCGGAATACGCAAAACTGGTGTAGCTGAGTCCGTGTCCAAAGGCAAAGAGCGGATCGATCTTCTGCTTGTCGAACCAGCGGTAGCCCACGTTCACGCCTTCGCTGTATATGGTTTTGTGGTCCACGCCTTTTTTTGAGCGCTCGGGATATTTGGGATCGGTGGCGGCGTAGTCTTGAAGACGTTTGGCCCAGGTGACGGGCAAGCGGCCGGCAGGACTGGACTTGCCCAGCAGCAGGTTGGCAGTGGACCAGCCGCCCTCGTCACCCGGCCACCACATTTCAAGGATCGCCTTCACTTTGTTCACCCAGGGCAGCGCCACAGGCTGGCTGGTATTAAGCACCACAATGGTGTTGGGGTTGACGGCGGCAATCTCTTCCACCAGCTTGTTCTGCTCGCCCGGCAGGCCGAAGGCAGGCTCGAGGCGAGTCCAAAGGAAGACCACGGCGATCTTGGCGTTTTTTGCCGCGGCGACGGCCGCTTCGTGGTCGGCCTTGCGCTGCTCGGGGGTGTACCAGTTAAGGCGCACCTGCACCGGCGCATTGGAACTGTCAGGGCTGGTGCCGATTTCGATCTCATGCGGACCGGCGGTCAGTTCGACGGGACGGCGCACATTGTCCAGACGATCGGTTGTGGGGATGGCGTTGTCCTGGTTGGCCTGCAGAATGTCGCCATGCACGCCACCCTGAGAAGCGCCGGTGCCGCACAGGCCCTTGCCGTCAAGCTTGATGTAGGCGTTGGTGCCCATGGCTTGCAGGTAGATCCAGTATTGGCCGGCATGAGGCGCGGTGAACTGCCCCTCCCACGTCATGGTGGAGTTGGGCGGGAGCGCGTTGCCGTGAGCTACGGTGAAGTCGATCTGCGCGTCTGCTGCCTCGGCGCCCGAGCGGAGCAGGCCCGGTTTGCCATCGTGGCTGAAGGCGCTGGCTGGAATGGTGGTGCCAGTCATGTCGTCATCTACGGCAAAGCGTATGTTGGCGTTGCCGCTGATTTTCTTCATGGCGTCGAGCGGCCCTATCTGGCGCTCCGGCAGGCCCACCGATCGCTCGCCGTTGATGCCGATGGCGTCAATCTGCGCGGCCGTGGGTCCGATCAGCACCACGGAGTTCAGATCGGCGGCCTTCAGCGGCAATGCGTGTCCGTCGTTCTTGAGCAGGACGGCAGACTCTTCGCCAGTTTTTTCAATCACCCTGGCATTCTCATTGATCGACTGCGCGGTGACTTCGTGTTTGGAAAGGCCATCGAGATAACCGAAGCGGGCGATCTCAAAAAGCACATGACCAGCGGCGCGGTTAATGTCGGCTTCGCTTACGGAGCCGTCTTTCAGCGCCGCAAGAATCTTTTCGCGAGGGAGCGTGACGTCAGCGTTGTAACCATCGTCGGAGCCTGGCCTCGGTTCTTCAGGGATATAGCCGCCGAACATGTCGCCGCCCAGATCGCCTTCATCGGTCTTCTGCGTCGCCGGCGGCGGAGGCGGAATGGGCTGGGCATCGAAGTAGGAGGCCAGCGATGAGGAGTCGGCACCTGGCGGAGGTTCGCCCGGCATCTCCATATCCAGTCCGGCATGAATGAAAGTGACGGCGTGCGTCGCGCCCCAATCAGACGTGACGAAGCCCTTGAATCCAATTTCCTGGCGCAGGATTTTCGTCATTGTGGACTGGTTCCCGCAGGCGTAGGTGCCATTCAGCAGGTTGTAGGAGCACATGATGGAAGCCACGCCCGCCCGGATGGCGGCATCGAACGGAGCCACGTAGACCTCATGAAGAGTCTGATCGTCGATCCAGGTGCTGGTGCCGTCCGAATCGTAGCCGACATAGTGCTTTACCTGTGCCATCACATGCTGCGACTGGATGCCCTTGATCTCCGCTGCACCGATTTCGCCGGTCAGGAAGGGGTCTTCGCCGAACGTGTTGTACCCGCGCCCATACTCCATATCGCGATCGATGTTCACGAATGGCTGCAGGCTGACGTCGATGCCCAGAGCACGGTCCTCGCGGCCGATCACCTGGCCATTAGCTTCGGCAGTCTTGCGGCTGAAGGTCGCGGCCACACCCATGGTGGCTGTTTCCGCCTGCGAAGGATGGCGAGTCAACACCCCGGGTGGGCCGTCTGCAAAGCGCAGCCCGGGAATCCCCAGCCGGGGAATGCCGCCCAGATAACCGGCCTGTCCCTGGTAGACCTTGGAATCTTCCTGCGTGCCATGAATCAGTTTCAGCTTGTCTTCCAACGTCATCTGGCTAAGCAATTTGTCAACGCGCTGGTCGCCGGTGACTACCGGAACACTCTGCGCGCAAGCCATGCCCGTACTCAACACCAGAGCTGGTACGGCGCAACCCCAAGCAAGTCTCTGCAATTGCATGCAACCTTCCTTTAGCGCACAGTCACATTTGACAGCGCAAATCAGGTACAAGTATACAGATATGAAATCGGTTTCCTATGAAGCCCATCGGCGCGAACAACTCAAACCTCGATGAAAGCACAGCCATCGAAAGAGGCAGAGAATGAGCGACAACGCTCAAGCAGGTTCAAACTCGGCGCCAGCCTCCGGGGCAGTTTCTGAGACCAGGCTTTTTGCGGATATTCTCAAGCAACCCGCACAGCTTGCCGCATCGTTATCGCATATGATGGGCGCGGGCAAGCCCGCGCTGGACGCAGCCGCAGCAGTTTTGCGCGGAGCCAGGTCTGTGGTGATCACCGGCATCGGAGCAAGTTGGCACGCGGGGATGGCCATGCAGGCCGAATTGCTTTCCGCCGGTATTCCCGCCTTGTTGATAGATGCTTCGGAGTTGCTTCATTTCGCTGAGGTGCCGGAGGGCGCTGCCGTGGTCCTGCTATCGCGCAGCGGGAAAAGTACTGAGATCGCGCAACTGGTTCAAAAATGCCGCGCCCGTTCCGCGTCGGTTATTGCCATCACCAACCAGACTGACAGCCCTCTCGCACAAGGCTCGGATATTGTTCTAAATACAAACACTGACTTCGATCATGCGGTCTCGGTTACGACCTACAGCGCGATTGCGCTGGCCGGTGTTTTGCTTGCACTGGAAGCTACCGGTCGCTCGGCCCATGCAATTAAGGCGGAGCTGACGCAATCTCTGTCTGCTGCTGCTGCTGCCATTCCGCAGTGGTGCGAGATTATCGAGAGGTCTGGCTGGCTGGGCAACGGAAGCGAGCCTACCTATTTCATGGCTCGCGGCGCCAGTCTTGCCAGTTGTCACGAAGCTCGACTGCTTTGGGAAGAGGCGGCAAAGAAGCCTGCAACTGCACTGACCGCCGGTGGTTTTCGCCATGGCCCACAAGAAATTGTCCGAGAGGGATTGCGCGTTGGCATTTGGATCGATGCGCGGTTGATGCGCAGGCAGGACCTCGATCTCGTCCGAGACTTGAAAAACCTTGGAGCGAGCGTACTCCTCATTGGCCAGCAGCTAGAGGAAGATGCCGGTGATTGCGTGCTCTGTCTGCCCGCGATACCCGCTCGATGGCAGTTCCTGATCGACATCGTTCCTATCCAGATTGCAGTTGAAAGGCTGGCCGCGGTTCGAGGCGAAGAACCTGACTCCTTCAGGCTCTGTTCGTACATTGTTGAAGACGAGGGCGGATTGGTCCACCCGGCGGAGTGACTCAATAGCAAGCGGAGCATGTATCAATGAGATTGCCCAAGTGGCTGCTGTTATCGATGGCTGTACCAGTGTTGTGGGGGTTTTGGGGAGCGCTGACCGAGATTCCCGAGAAGCGGCTTAACCCACCTTTCCCGCCAACGCTCGGTTATGCCGTCTGGTCGTTGACCATGATTCCGGTGTGCGTGATTGTTTTGCGAAAAATGAACTGGAAGATGAGCCGCTCGGGGCGTTCAATGTTTTATGGTTGCGCGGTTGGCTTTTCCGGAGCAGCCGGGCAGCTCCTCTTGTTTTGGGTGCTTGACCAAGGGCCTGCGTATCTGATCTTCCCCATCGTCTGCCTGTCCCCGGCTGTCACTATTGTGCTTTCATGGGCTCTTTTACGAGAACGCACCTATCCACTGGCGTTCACCGGCATCCTGCTTTCTTTGCCGGCTATTTTTCTTGTCTCGCTGCAGGAACCAACCAACAGCCCTGTCCATGGAAGCCTCTGGCTGGTGTGGACCATCGCCATCTTTTTCATGTGGGGCTTGCAGGCCTACTTCATGAAGTCGTCAGCCAATGCCATGAGCGCCGAGGAGCTTTTCGTCTATATGACAGCGACAGGGCTCGCGTTGAGCCCGGTTGCTCTGGCGATGGGACCCGGTATCCACGCCGGCTCCGGCACCGGTTTCGGAATCACATACTTGATTCAATCGCTCAACGCGGTTGGCTGCCTGCTCTTTGTCTATGCGGTCCGGTATGGAAAAGCCATCGTGGTAGTGCCCATGGTGAACGGAATGTTTCCGCTCGTCACGATTGTGGTTTCATTGCTGATCTACCAGCAGATCCCAAGCAAATACAACTCGGCGGGAATGGTGCTGGCTCTTGTCGCGGTTCTCTTCATGGCATTTGACGAGGTGAGGCACAGTCCCGCCGAAGCTGCGTAAACTCTGGTTAACGGTCTGTCGCCGGTCGTTTTGATGGATTATTGTTGCTGCTGTATCAACGTTTTCAAATACGCATGAATCTGCTGGCGCTCTAAGCATTTGTGCAGATGAGTTTTAATGAAGTTCAACGTGGCGAGTCCGCTAAACCGCCTACAGCTGAAATCGGAACTGCCGTTCCGCTGATTGATGCTCGGTGACTCGCCGAAACCGTTTTGCTGCAAAGGAGAAATCCGCAATGAATCCACGATTCTTGTCAAGACGCGAGTTCTTTCAAACATCCGCCGCTGCGGCGGGTGCCACAATCGCTGCCGGGTCGCTGCTTTTTGATGCCGAGCCCTCTGCCGCGGCGCAGTCAGCCGCTGCAAGCGACCAAGTTCGCTTTGGAATCGTAGGCGTAGGCATGGAGGGCTCAGGATTATTGTCAACTTCTATCACGCTACCCGGAGTAGAGTGCGTGGCGGCTGCAGATCTTTACGATGGGCGCCATCAGCTTGCCCGGGAGATTACCGGCAAATCGATCCGCACGACGCGCCGCTATCAAGAGCTCCTCGACGCAAAAGATATCGATGCCATCCTCGTCGCCGTTCCCGACCATTGGCACAAGCAGGTGGTGGTGGACGCATTGGCCGCGGGCAAAGATGTCTATTGCGAAAAGCCCATGTCGCACAATCCTGTCGACGGACTGGCAATCGTTGCCGCAGCCAGGAAGACCGATCGCATCCTGCAGGTGGGGGCGCAGCGTACCAGTTCAGCCCTTTGCGCCAAAGCCAAAGAGCTGATCGCGAAGGGCGCCATCGGCGACGTCAACCTGATCGAAGCGACAATGGGGCGCAACGACCCCACTGGCGCATGGGAGTATCCCCCACCCCCGGATCTGTCGCCGGCTAATCTCGACTGGAACACGTGGCTCGGAACAGCACCGAAGAAGCCCTTCGATCCGTACACATTTGCCCGTTGGCGGTGCTGGAAGGAGTACGGAACCGGAGTCGCAGGCGACCTGCTTGTGCACTTGATCAGCGGCATGCAGTTCTCCATGGGCATCAATGAGATTCCCAAACGCGTGTCGGCGTTCGGTGGCATCTACCGTTGGAAAGACGGCCGCAACATGCCCGATGTGCAAGCGGTCCTGTTTGAGTACGCCGGCTTGCCCGTGTACATGCGCCTGTCGCTCGGATGCGAGACCGCCGAAGTGACACGGTTCATGGGGTCCAAGGGCATTCTCGAACTCCGCGAGTTCAGCCTGAGCTATACGCCCCAGCTCGGCGTTGACCTGGCTCCCAGCTATTACTCAGGCTCCTTCCCGGCCAATTTGCGCGACGCGTACGTCAGGCAGTGGCACAGCGAGCACGATCCCGCTCCCGGCATGGAGCCCATTCAGGAAACCGTCACGATGAATGGAGATGATTACGACGACCTGAAGCCTCATCTGGCCAAGTTCTTCAATGCAGTGCGTTCGCGGCAGCCGGTCGTGCAAGATGCCTTTTTTGGGCACAACGCAGCCCTGGCCTGTCACCTGGCCAACGAATCGTACTTTACTGGCAAGCCGGTCTGCTGGGATGACAGCGCGCTTGTGATGAAGCCCATTGCATAACAGCACAAGTCGGATGCGGCTGCTTGTCGCCTTCGGACGAAAGAAAGGACTGTGCGCGTGAAATTACAAAGGCTCGTTTTTCTTTCCACCCTTGCGTTGGCCATAGCTCCGGCCTGCGTACTCGCTCAATCCGTGACGCCGTTTCTTGGACGATGGGATCTCACGCTGAAGGATCAGCAACATGAGTATCCGTCCTGGCTTGAGATCAGGCAGCAAGACGGCCAGTTGAAAGCGCAGATGACCGGCCGGTGGGGCAATGCAAGAGAGTTGCCTCGCGTTGAGATTGTGAATGGGACCCTGACTTTTGTATCGCCTAAAGAAGAAGAGGACAGCAAGGCCGACCTGATTTTCAAAGGCCAACTCGAAGGCGGTTCATTACACGGAATCATGAATGGGCCGGACGGAAACCCATGGACATGGGAAGGCAGAAGGGCTCCTGCCCTTGACGAAAAGAGCACACCCACGTGGGGCAAGCCTATTCAGTTGTTCACTGGCAAAGACCTCGACGGCTGGAAGATGAGCGCCAGCGGCCCGCGTGTGTGGACCGTGCAGGATGGCAACCTCGTAAGTCCGGGCAACGGACCGGAACTGATTGCCGCCCGCAAATTCAAAGACTTCAAATTGCACATTGAATTCAACTGCGGCAAGGACTCCAACAGCGGCGTCTATCTGCGCGGACGCTACGAGGTACAGATCGAAACGGAATCAGAGGCTGAGCCGCCCAGCCATCACACCGGCGGCGTCTATGGATTCCTGGCGCCCATGCCGGAATTGAAGCGCAGCCCGGACAAGTGGCAGACCTTTGACATCACGCTTATTGGCCGCAGGGTGACCGTGGTGCAGAATGGCACCACCATAATAGACAACCAGGAGATTCCCGGCCTGACCGGCGGAGCGCTTGACAGTCATGAAGAGCTGCCCGGCCCGATCTATCTCCAGGGATCGGAAAAAGGCCACGTTGCGTTCAGAAACATTGTCGTCACGCCTGCCCGGGATTAGGCGCTTCACGCAGAAATGGCATAGCGGGTTTCACTTCGCCCGGCCGCGCCGTTTTTCAGATGCCTGCGCCGTAGATTTGCGCACCACCAGTTCGGTTTCAAGCGCGTATTCGGCACCTTTGTGGCGCTTCAGTCGCATCATCTTTTCCAATGCGAGAAAGGCGGTCCTGCCCAGTTCTTCGCGCGGCACATTGATTGAAGTAAGCGAAGGCCGCGCCAGGCTGGCAAAGGCGATGTTATCGATGCCTACCACCGAAACATCTTCAGGCACTCGTACGCCAGCATCCTCCAATGCGCTCATGGCTCCCATTGCTATCAAATCGCTGCCGCAAAAGATCACGGTGGGAATCTCTGTGGCGGAAAGGATAGCTTTCACGGCAGAGGCGCCCGCATCGATACGGTAGTCGCAGTGGATAACCGGAAACGGCCGCAGTTTGTTCCGGGCCAATCCTTTCACCAGAGCGGTTTTGATATGCTCCGCGGTGCGGCTTCCTTCCGGTCCGGCGATCACCGAGGCGCGACGATGTCCGAGCCGGACGACATGCTCTATGGCCTGAGAAATCCCCCGGCTGTAGTCCACGTTAATGTTGCTGACCAATTTGCCCGCCGAGTATAAATTGCTGAATACCATGCAGATGCCAGCTTCCGCCAATGGAGCGGCGGCGGCCATTTCGATTGAGGAGGTCAGAATCGCCACCCCGCTCACGTCCTTTTCGACGAGTTTGCGCATGAGCGAATCTGTGCGGGTCCGGCTGTATTCAGTGTTGAGAAGAAGCACATCCAGGCCGTGGTCCCACGCCGCTGCCTGAAATCCCCTGATCACCTCGGGATAAAACGGATTAGCAAATTCCGAAATCACCAGCGCCAGAAGATCGCTATGGCCGGTCGCAAGTCGTTGCGCATGGACATTCTTGAAATAATTAAGCTCATCGACGACCGCGAGAACGCGCGCCCTGGTCTCGTCAGCAATATAGTGCGTATTGTTCAGGACCCGTGAAACCGTAGCCGGCGAGACGCCGGCTCTCCGAGCGACGTCCTTCATTGTGTAGACCATAACCCAGTCTCTTTCACATCGGCGGGAATGCACAAGAAATCTTTCGAAAAGGGAAGAAATAGGAAAGCCATTTCCGCTTGACAGGGATAAATTTCCAGAACTATAGTTTCTGAAACCGGTTTCCTATTACTTGGAAAACGTAGTCCAGCAAGGAATACCGGGTAACAAAAACATCTGCGGGAAGCCGATTCCCTGACCCCTTTGGGCGTGGCAGATTTACTTTGTTGTTTCCATCGACCCGACAGCAGTGTCTTCCCGGGTGAAGCCGGCAAAAAGAATTAGCCCGTGAACGTGAGACGAGCAGAGCAGCGCAACAACGAGACGAGTCAACAATTCAGGAGGCCGTAAATGAGAAAGAAGATGGGATGGATTCTGCCCCTGCTTCTAGTCATCTTTGGGAGTGGGGCATGTTATGCGCAAAGCATTAACTCGGGCGACATCCGTGGCTCCGTGACCGACCCGAGCGGGGCGTTGCTCCCCGGAGTCACAGTTACCGTGATGAATACCGATACGGGCTTTTCGAAGGATTTCACCACCAATGGCGACGGCCTGTACGACACCAACTCCCTGGTGCCGGGTCCTTACACGGTCACATTTACAAAGGATGGTTTTGAGCAGTTGGTGCGCGGCCCCATCACGCTTGAGGTCGGCTTCATCACGGTCAACGGTCAACTCAAGGTCGGCTCGACAAGCCAGCAGGTGACCGTCACCGCCGATATTCCGCTGCTGAGCACTGAGACGGGCGACCAGACCCAGATTATGTCAGACAAGGTCATGAATGAGTTACCCCAGGTTGGCACGGACTGGGAAAACTTCATGTTCCTGCTTCCCGGCGCGACGGGCCCCAGCACGCTCGGCTCGGGCGTGGGTTCAATCTCAATTAACGGCAACCTTCCCTATAGTGACATTCTGCAGAATGGCGTAAGCCAGACGCTGCCCAGCAGCCAGAACGCCACCGTTGCCAATTTTGAAAATGTGGCGGAGATTCAGGTTTCGATGTCTTCGTTCTCGGCGCAATACGGAATTGGGGGAATGATCTTCAACCAGATCACCAAGAGTGGGACTGACAAATTCCACGGCAGCGCCTATGACTACATCCAGAACAACAACTTGAATGCGAATGCCTATGGCTTTGTGAGCCAGCCAACCGTTCCCTATATTCGGCAAAACCATTTTGGCGGGGATGTTGGCGGGCCAGTTCTGAAAAAGAAGATGTTCTTTTACTTCAACTACGACCAGATCATCGACCACGGCTCGGCTAGCAATTCGACGAATACGATTCCCACTCCCGCCACCATGAGCGGAGACTTTACGGGGCAGTGGCAAATCTATGATCCGACCACGCAAACCATCGCTTACGATTCGCAAGGCAACCCATATCCGGTAAGGAAGAGTTTCCAGGACGAGTACGGCAGCAACGCGATTCCTTCGGGCATGTTCGACTCGGTTGCAAAGGCGTTCGAACAGTTCTACCCGGCTCCGGGAGGGCCCGCCTGCCAGAATGGTTCTTCAAACATCCAGGCTAACTGCATTATCGCGGGCGGCAAGTTTGTTCCAGGAAGCATTGGCAGCGAAGGCGAGATAACCAATAACTTCTACTCAACAGCCCCGGCTTCCTACCCGACAAAAAGGTATTTCGGACGCCTGGATTACGACATCACGCCGAACAACCGGCTTTCGATGTCAGATTCGCAGGATGACAGCCCAGACATTTACCCGAGTTCTGTTACGCCAGGCCCAATTGGCTGGGAGACAGGCGACGTGACCGACAATCAGGCTCAGATCACCGATACCTGGACTATCAGCCCGCACATGACAAACGAGGCCAGAATTGGATACACGTTTGAAGACAGCGACTTTGGCGACCTGTCGCTGAACAAAGGCTTTGCCGCGAAACTGGGTTGGCAGTTTGGCGTGGCTGACGACCTTCCGGCAATACAATTCGTGAATCAGTATCCCTATGCGTGGGTAGAGCCGGCCACCAATGCAATCTACATTCAGCATGTGTTTGATCCCTCCGATGTTGTGACACTTGTCAAGGGAAGGCACATCTTGCACTTCGGCGGGGAATTCTTGATTTACCGCGACGATTCCACGGCCTGGGGCAACGTCAACGCCGGAACATTTCAGTATTCCGGCCAGTACACCCAGCAATGGACAGTCGACCCCGGAACGGGCCTCGCCGGCCCTGTCCAAGGAACCGGCCTGGAGTACGCCGACTTCCTGCTTGGCCTTTCGCAGAACTGGAGCGCAGGTTTCCAGCCCGAGTTCGGCGGACGCTTGAAGAGCCCGCAGGTGTTTGTCCAGGACGACTTCAAGCTTCGTCCAAACCTGACCTTGAATCTCGGGCTCCGTTACCAGATCAACCATGGCTGGAATGAAGTCCACGGCAATGAGGCGTCGTTCGACCCGACTGTGACGAACCCGGCAACTAACGGTCCGGGCGCGTATTGGTACGGGGCGACCCACGCAAATGGCCGGACCTCGATTCAAGCCAACGTATTTAACGACTTCATGCCCCGCCTGGGATTCTCCTGGTCGCCTGATACAAAGACAACGGTGCGCGGAGGATTCGGACTATTCTCGTACAACTGGAGCCTGGATACGTATGCGGGTGAAGGCAGCGTCATGGGAGGCGCCTTCCCATCCATCGGCAATGACAGCGACCAGACCAACGGCATCACTCCGATTACACAACTGGATGGCACCGGCACGATCTATGGAACCAGCACGAAACTGCCTTACACGATAAGGTCCGACAACTTCAATCCCGCCAACTACAACGGGGAAGGCGTAAGTTATTCTCCATACCACACGCCGATTCCAAAGATTTATCAATGGAACTTTGCTCTGCAGCGCGAGCTGATGCCGAACACCGTGGTCGAGCTTGCCTACGTTGCAAGTCACGGCTTTAATCTCGCTTTCCCAACCGACCTCAACGCTGTGCCTGCTGCCGAGCTCTCGTCGAACGATTCCCAAAACCGTCCGTATCCGATCTACCAGGGCATTTCTGGCAGCACCTATAATGCCGTCACCAACTACAACTCCCTGCAGGCGTCGGTTACCCAGCGCATGAGCCACGGGCTCAGCATGAGCTTCAACTATGTTTGGTCGCACATGCTCGACACCCAGGATTCGTCGGGATGGGGGAGCCGCGCGGGTCCGCAGAACTGGCAGATTGCGAACGATCCGGCGGCAAACTACAGCAACTCCAACTTCGATATTCGCAGTGCCTTCAAAGGTTATGCGATTTATCAACTGCCCTTCGGCAAGGGAAGGCGTTGGGTGAACAACAATTGGCTGGCAGACGAAGTGATTGGCGGATGGCAGCTTTCCGGAACGCTCTACTTGTCTACGGGCACGCCGTACTCAGTGTTTGGGACGCAGAACACCTATCAACTGGCGGGTTCGGCTTTCCCCAACTGGGTACCGGGGGTGAGTCCGGTACCGGCGCATCGGTCTGCAAAATGCGAGGCAGGCTCGGGTTCTGAAAATGGCTGCATCAACGAGTGGTTCAACCCCGCCGCCTTCTCTGAGCCGGCAAACGGGACCTTCGGCAACGTGAGGAGAAATATCCTGTACGGGCCGGGAACCAACACCACGAACCTTTCGGGCTTCAAGGAGTTCGCGATGCCGTGGGAGGGGATCAGAGTCAGATTCAGTTGCTCCTTCACCAACGCGTTCAACCATCCGGCCTTTTCAAATCCCGGCGGAGGTTTACAGGGCTCAGCCGGTGTGGGCCAACCGTACAGTTGGTACACAACCAACTCCAATGGGCAACAGGTGGGTACCCAGCAGATCTCCGGTGTCAACGTAGGCGGACGCAGCGGAGAGGCGCAGCTACGCGTGGAATTCTGATCTCTGCGGAAACACCCAGGGGGAGATGACAGCACTGCCTGCCGTCTCCCTTTTTTACGGTGAAGCTAGCTGCCTGGAGGCACGAAATGAGGAGCGGTCCATCGCTCTTCATTTCATATTTGCGTGCTCTTACCGATTACTCCCACTCGAGGGTATGCACGGAGTCGGCGGGAAGATCGATCTCCAACATGATGGTATCGAGCACGATCTGCGCAGTTTGCTGAGGGCCGCGATTCGCAATCACAAGTACGTGCTTTCCGTCGGGGTTCGTGAATCCTGAGTGGGAAATCGCGGCGCGGCCTGTGTCGGGAGCGAGACCGTTGGTCGCAAAGACTTTTGCCCCGCGCTGGATGTGGCGGGAGAAGTGCGCGAAGGCCCAGTACTGGCCACTTTGCGTAATCTTGTGCGAGCCGTTTTCGATGGTGATGGTCCCGCCGCAGGAAAAGGGGCCGATGTTGGGCTTGCCCTTTTCGTCGAGGGCGAGGTTCCACGCGGTGATGGAGCGCGACCAATTGTTTAGTACCCCGTTGAACGTGCTCGCCCACACGGTGAAGTCGGTCGTGTAGTCGGGCTGGTTAATGTCGGGCCCGCCTTCAGTCCAGTAGGCGCTTTTGTCCGGGAAGGCGTTGTGCACGCTGGTCATTGCGGCGGGTTGGCCGTCGTAGCCGTGCCACGCGATGCCGTCGACGAATTCATAGACGGAGGGGTCGCTGAGCTCATCGATGGCGCGGCCCCAGAGCGAGTAGTTGTGGTCGAGGATCCAGATCCTGGTGTCCATGCGGGCTTTTCGTATGGCGGGGCCGAGATGCCGGGCTACGAAACCCATCTCAAGCTCTTGAGCCCAGGCACAAGCGGGCATGCGGCCATCCTGCTCGGCGTCGACTTCGTTCTGCACGGTGACTGCGTTAATCTCAACGCCCTCGGCCTTGTACCCCTCAAGGAACTTCACGAAGTAGCGCGCATAGGCTTCGAAGCTGGATTCGCGCATGGCGCCCCCGAGCATGGTGTGGTCGGGCTTCATCCAGCCGGGCGGACTCCACGGCGAGGAAAACAGAAACAGTGCGGGATTGTGCCTGCTCGCTTCGCGCAGCACGGGAAGAATGTATTCCAGGTCGTGATTGATGGAGAATTTCTTCATTTCCGGATCTGGCGTGTCGCTCTCATCGAAGCTGTAAACGGCGCGCGAGTAGTCGCTGGCGCCGATGCATGTGCGGCAGACGTTCATGCCCATTTCTGACGGTGAGAAGACGTCGTTCAAAACAGCGTCGCGCTCAGATTGCGTGAGCTGCGAGAGGACGTAGCACGTCGCATCGGTCATGGCAGCGCCGAAGCCGAGGATCTCCTGGCGAGTGCCACGAGGACTGAGGATGATGGCATTTGCTGCGAGAGTAGCGGCTGGTTTCCATTCGAGCGGATCGGAGGCAATGTGGCGGCGATCGCGGAAGGTGCTCCAGACCTTGACGGGGGAGGACGGCGCTTGGGCAAAGATGCGGCTGCGGCTCAGCGTAGCGAGTGCGGCTGCTGCGGATGCGGACTGGAGAAAACTGCGGCGGGATGGCGCGAACATTGATGAGCTCCTCGCAAGGGTGCGATTCATTTTCCCATGGGTTGCGGAGGCTTTACAGGAATTCGTTCGATCTACATCGTCTCCGATTTTGCCTGGTGATGCTCTACTGTGTAACGCGGAGGTTGTCGAACTGGATGCGATCCCACTCCGTGCCCAGGGCGATCATGCCGTGAGTATGGGCCGTGTCTTCCACCGAAGTGAGTTGCGCACCATCGAGCGAAGCGGAAATCTGCTTCCCCCGGAAACGAAGTTCCAAATGATGCCATTTGCCGCGATCCAGATTCACCGATCCGAAACTTAGCGTTACTACGGGCACGTTGAACGACTGCGATAGTAATTCCCAGGCGCCGTTGGGCTGCACGCGCAGAATATAGCCGCTCGGCAAGAGCGCTTTGCCATCCTGAAAGTTGTCAGCGGAGTCGATGCGTCCCATGATGGTTGCTGGCGCCGCGGACAGAAAGCGCACATCGGCGGCGACACTCAAATCTGTCCAGTTTGCATCGCCGGCCAGAGTAAATGGATCGGGCGTCGACGCCCACGCAATTGGCCTGGTGGTAACCACCTGTTCGAGACACTGGCCAGTGCGACCCAGGCACGGTTGTACTTCGAAGGCGCCGTCTTGATCGGCCAGATATTTGGGCGAGTGTCCCAGGAGCACCTTCTCAAAATCATCTTCATACGGAAACGGAAAAGCCGCTGCGGGCGGGGGGTGGGCTAATCCTTCCGCTTGTCCGGTAGTGGTTGTCAATGAATAGAGAGACTCAGGTTGGAATGTGTACTCGAATTTCCCGTCCACTGGCTTGACGGTTGCGACCTTCTCGAAGATGTGCGTGCTGTTTGTCACCCAGATATGAACATCAGTGGCTGTCAGCCCTCCCGCAAGCCGGAAAGTGACAGATTGCGGTTGCTTGGCGTCAATCGTTTCCAGCACCACGCTCCAATTCTTTTTGTCAGCGGAGCGCAACGTCACATAGCTGCCCTTATCCGGCAAAAAGCCAGAGGCGGAGTCGAGATACTGCCAGCCGGGCTGGGCAAACTGCGTGGTATGGGCTGTCACCCAGATGGTTGACTGAACGTCGTAGTGCCCTGACCATGGGGTGTTGGCGTACATCAGCCCGGAGTTGGGAGCCGCGAGGTTGTCGTAATAAGAAGTGACGGGACTCCAAATCTCGGTAGCGGTCATCGAACCCAGCAGGTAATTCTGATTGTAGTAATGTGCCAGGATGCGGCCGCCGATAGGCCAGTCGCGGCTGACGAAGGGACCGCCCCCGTCATTGGGCTGGTCTTCGCTCGACCACAGGGGCTTGCCGGTCTTGCGTGCCGCTTCGGTGGTGGTGATTTTGCCTTTGTCATCGCGCGGATAATGCGCGCCAATCACGGCGACATCCGCAGCCAACTCCGGATCCTTCAATACCTGATCGGCCGGCGACCAGTCACCATCGCAGCAGACAATCTTCGTCGCCAGACCAGCATCCTTCAGGCGCTGATGCAGTTCCTTGATATAAGCAACATCAAAGTCTCTCTCATTCCATATGCCGGTGTAGGCAATCTCCAACGAATAATCGCGCTTCGCCGTACGAATAAAGTCCACTACATAATCCGCCATATTTGATGAGTAAAGCGTCTCCTTGCCCGCCGCTTTTGTTCCGACCCACGCGGGCGCGCCCCAGGGAAGAATCTCCAGCACAATGTTGGGATTCCGCTTGTGCGCTTCTGCCATCAACCACCATTCGTAGCCGCGTGTCGCGTTGTGATCGGAGGCGCTGCGCATATGGCTGGGCTCGGAGCCGTCGGTGGAATTGACATCGGCTCCCAACTCCACCTTGAGAAGCTGCAGAGCCGCACCGTAGCCCGGCTTGAACAAGTAATCGAGAATCTGGCTGCGCTGCGGCTCGGGGTAGTCGATCAACAGGCGTGAAGAAGCACCAGCACTCACCGCGCCAATGCCGTCAAAGACTCGACCTGCGCTGTTCCCATCGAGCACGACACTTACTTTCTGGCCATTTGCTACCACACTGGCAAAGCCTATCGCCAGGGCCAGCAACGTACGCGGCAGGATCAAGTTCCCATGAACATCTGCACTTCGATTCGTCTTCTTGTTAAATGAGAGCATCATCGTTCCTCAATATTCTTTTGGCACAGGACGCGTTCACTTCGGGTCCATTTGTTATTCGCGCGGATGAAGGCCTCGCGCAATCAATGGCCGGCATTCAACTTTTCGCGCTCGAGAACATGCAGAATATAGGCGCCGGATCCATATCCCACGATGGGCAACGCTCCGGTTGGATCGCCCACCTCTCCGGGAAATAATTGGCACGGCAGCGCAACATACATCTCCGGGACGTGGTTGTGGTCAGCAGAGGCTTTCGACACAATGCGTTTGATCATCGCATCCGCATCGGCAGTTCTGCCCACACGCCGATAGAGTTCCGCGAGGCTGAAGTCGACAAACAGGAATTCCTGCCTCTCATACCAATACTCGAAGATAGCCGGATCGGTGTAATTGCTGCGCACGCGCCGGTATCCGCCTGAAGCAACCTTAAGCAGTTCCATTCTTTCGATCGTGTCGCGGACGACGGCCGCATCCTTGACTACGCCGAGATTGATAATGGGCAGAAGCGCTCCATCGATATCGTTTTTCTCTCCCGGCTCCATGGTTCCGCGCAGTTTTCCTTCCCGAATAAAGGCTGCGTCGAACCCCTGCTCAAGCAGCGCTACCTGGTTGAGGATCTTCGTCCGAGTGGCTTCGTCGCCAGCGCTGTGGGCGACTGCGGCAAAGTTCCTGAGACCTACAATGGCCATAGCAGTAGAGAAGGCGAAGTGCTTCTTGTCTTTCTGGTGCTCCTCCCAGATCGATGTATCGGCGGAAACGATCAAGCCCTGGCCAATAGGATCCAGATTTGCCAACAGAGGCTTCGCCACGAAATCCCGAGCGCCCTCATAGAGCCTGCCGCGGTATGTAGCGACGTGCAGCAACGCGACGTCGTTGTATTGCCGCTCGTATTCACCCAGCACCCACAGTACAAGGCCCCAATCGTCGAACTCGATATTGGGGGTTCCCTCACCGGTAAAAAAAGGTTCTTCCGAGCCGTCGCCGAAGTAGCGCACCACCGAGACTTGATAATCGGTTTCGCGCGTGTCAGCACGCATCACGCCTGTAGGCTGTGCGTTGAAGTAGGCCAGCAGCGCTGCGCGCGCCTCTTCGCGGTGACCCATGCGCGCAAAAGCGAGGGTCGCGTACGCCATGTCCCGCACCCACGGCGTAAACCACAAGCCGTCGGGCAATGCGGCAACGATGAGGCCGTTGCTGTATCGACCGGGACGATTTGGTTCGCGGCTTTGCGCCATACGCAGCAAAACCTCGCTTTGACGCCAAAGATGCCGTTCTTTCTCATCGCTGAAATGAACCGTTGGCTTGACTCTCCACTGTTCAAGTTCCGCAATCTCGCGCTTGGCCAGATCGTGTGGCGAGAGGCCTGCGCGCCAGCGGTTGAATTCACTTACGGTTTCATCCAATTCGTCATCGCTTTCCAACGAGACGAGCGCCCATGCTTTTCCTCCTGCCAGATCCTGCCCCAGTTGTTCTGGCAATGCCTGCTGTTGATCCAGCGGAATTACCAGGAGAGATTCTGGAATGCCTTCGAATTTCAGTTGCAGAAACTCGCTGCCAAAGAGCCGCTCGGCCTTTCGGGACTTGACCGGCCTGTTCCATTCCACATGCCAATCGCCCTGCGTTTTTTCTGAATCGGATTCCCAGTCGATCACAAGCGCGGCGTGCTTCAGGCCAAAGGGCATCAAGACTGTGCCCTCACCGTCGCTCCTGCGGATACGAATGACCTGCGAATCATCTTCGTATTCCGCGGAAGTATCTTGCGTGCTTACTTCGTTCCAGCCAAGCTGCTTGATGAAATTGGCGGTTTCGATGCCCTCATTGAGAGGGTTGTGAGGGTCGTGCCGGGTATAGCAATACGGATGCGCATAGAACTTGCTCACCGTACCGGCCTCGGGCACCACCACAGCGAAGCCGAAGCCGTTGCCGGTAACCATATGAGAAGCAGCAGCGGGCAGCGATACCATCAGGCTCGCACCGGCGCAAAGAGCGAACTTACGAAGGAAGATCATGCGCGCCTCAGACTATAGAAATCGTCTGCACTTTGCAATGGGCAAAAGATGTTGAAACGAGAGCGCGATTTGCGCTGCCCCGGCAGTCGCGTGCCGCCGGATCAAAGCGTTTTATACGGATCGAAGATCTCCATGGCAAACTCCCAGATGCCGCGAGCGCGCTGATACATGAGCGCCCTGTAATTCTTGGGATCGTCGATTCGCCAGGCTTCCGGCGTGCTGAACCAGTATGCGGTCTCCTCATTCCGCCAGGTTTGGTAGTAAACGCCCCAGGCAGCGAGCGAGGCCTCAGCCTGCAAGGCGCCGTCGCTGATCTCTCGCCCGAAGTGGTACATATTGGCTGCGGCGCAGTAGGAAACGCCGGTCCATACTTCGAATTGATGCAGATACTCGCTATCGCCCACGCCAGGAAGAGAGTCAGGATGGACGGCATTTGCGATACCCACATTACCCACTCCGTTGCCGCTGCTGTCTTCGAGCGCCAGAGATCCACGCCGGAATAGCTGGTGGTAGTGTGAGGCCATGCGCTCCCGCGCCAGCACCAGAGGCAGCCCGGTAACATCGACATAGCGCTGCCCCAGCATCGCATCGCCCATCAGGTCATCGTTGTGCTGGTTGTACTGGTAGTAGCCGTACTGCGCATTCCAGAATTGCTTCTCAGTGCTGGCGCGCGCCTTGTCGAGTAACTCGCCGATCTCCTTCGACAGTGCAAGCTCATTTCTCGACTGAGCAACGGCTTGCATCATCTCCAGCGCACCCAGCCAAAGCACCGCGTTGAAGAGCTTGTTCTCAAGATATTCAGAGCTCTTCATTTCGCTGAGTCCATCGCCATCGACATCGGTAGTAATTTGATAACGATAGCTCCGGATCATGGCCGGCCATGCTTCTTCAAGAAAAGCGTCGTCCTTCGTCTTGTACCAGTAGGCGTAGCACTGTTGAATGAATTTGGGAGAGAGTTCGGACCATGGCGTGGTAATGCGCCCCTTGATGCCTTTGGGGCTCTGGTTATAGCCGCGGCCGTATCCATCGTAGGCAAAAAGCGGATCGCCGTAGATCGCGCCCGCATCGTGCGGGCAACTGCCGTCAGGAGTATCCATTACAAAATCGCGGAACAATAGCAGCGTGGCACGCTCCTGTTGAGGCCAGAGATCGCGATTGCTGCGCGCCGGATGATGGCGAACGTCGAAAGACTCAGCCAAGGAATATTCCTGGCACTCCATCACGAAAGAGACGTGCTGACCGGGCCGGTTGCCAAACTGTTTTGGTTTGGTGATGCAACCGTTCTCCCAAAAAGATCCGCCAAAGGTGCAGTAGTAAAGCTCGTTGAGCGCGGCCTGCTTCACCCAATCCGGGTGCTCTCGATTCTGGACGATAGGCGCCTGCCATTCATCAATTGCGGTGAGCCACTTGTCGCGATTCTGCAAGGCCTCTTCGCAGATGTGAAACGCCTGCTCCGGAGCGGCGGGAAACCATTCAGTAAAACGTCTCCACCATCGCGTTCCCGAGTCGAATTCCAACTGCGGGAAATACCAGCTCAGGGCAAAAGGCACCGTCGCGGTAGCGTCGGGGTCGAGTTCCACTGTCACACAAAGCGCGCCCGCGGGAGTCTGGCTGGACTGGACGAGGTTGTCGTTCGCCAGCCCGCCGTTTGCTGCAAAAATCTTCCAGATTTCCGTGCCGTCGCTACCGCCGTCCCACATCGGCACATACGTAGAAACATGGCTGGTTGCGATGCACCATTCCGATCCTTCTGTATCGTGAGAATTATTTGGATCGTGCGCTTCCATCAGAATCGCGGTGACTCCGCTCCGGGGGTTCTTCATTACCCGGTTGCTCAGCCCACGCCGCGCCCGCGCATCCTTGATGGAATCTGGGCCGCTCCCCATCGGAGTATTCTGGGGGCCGTTATAGGGAGCGTTCGGGAAAGTGAACATTACCGAGAGCTTTGTTTTGACCTTGGCGGGATTGTGGATTCGGAATAAAAACAACGCCGCAGGATAGGAGGTTTCGCGATAATTATCTTTAATCACGGGGCTGAAGAATTGCAAAGAGATGTCGGAAGAGAAGCCTTTATAGGAGCACCACCCCTTGGGAAACAGAGCGTGGTACTCGCCCTCGCCGGGCTTGAGCTTTGGCCATGCCGGTAAAACATCTTCGGTCGCCAACGTTCGCGCTTTCACTTCGCCGCCAGCTATCTCTTCGCGCAGATGGAATGCGGCCTGGGAAAGAAAACGCTCCTCATATCGACCCACTTTCATCTGCCATGGACCGAAGGAACCGCACAAGTTGTACATGAAGTTCCCGGCGCCAATGCCGCCTAACGGGATGCCTTTCTTGGTGCGCGTGAGCGTGTTGAGGCCAATCAGGTCCCCGGAATCTTTATCTCTCTCAGGACGCAACTCAATTCTTGGCAGACTGCCCAGAGGCCTGCTCCAGGCACACGATGGAATAGTCCACATCTTCGTTTCGTGGTTTGAATTGGTGCTGGCAGATGTTTCCCGCGCGGTTTCGGCCGCCGATACCGGGTTGGCGATCCCAAGCGGTCCCGCAGCTGCCAGCAGGCTTGCCGCTGACGATGCCCTTAAAAAGCTGCGCCGGGTCAATTCTTTCTTATTCACAACGTCTCCTAAATACGAACTGGAATCTCTGCGACCGGTCAAAAAAATGGCTGTCGAAGACTTTTTCAGTTCTTCTCGGCGGACGGAAGAGTCAGATTCAATGCCCGCAAGTAGCCGGCGTTGGTCTGACACTTCGCGAGGCGGACATTCTCAAGCAGGCTTTGGAATGCGGCACGAGTATGTTCCATGGAGGGCCGGGCGGCGATGCGCTTTTCCGTATCCCCCATACCGTCTTTCATTTTTCCGAAGGCGACGATCTCGTCCCAATAAACAGGCTTTTGCCAGGTCACAAAAGAGGACGTCGCGGTCATCTTTTTGTAGGGCCAGAATGCCCAGCCGACCTGATCCTTCTCCAGCACCTGCACAAAATCATGAACCCAGTCGTCGGAATTCTCTCCCGATTCTCCGAGCCAGATCGGTACGTTGTAGCGATTGCGGAAATCTAAATAGGGCTGAATGACCTCCTCGGTCGGAGGAGTCCAGTATTTGTGAAAGGTGTACAGCAGATTGGAGTCGAAGGGAGGGCCAAAGACGCCGAAGTTGGAGTCCCATTGTGCGCCCCCCAGAATGATGACGTGATTTGTATCCACGGTGCGGATCGCAGCGGTGATTGTTTTGTAGATCGGCTCCAACTTGCTGTTGTATTTCTGCAGTGCCGGGAAGTGCGGAATGGGTTCGTTGAGCAGGTCGTAGCCTAGTATTGCCGGATTGTCGCGGTAATGCTGGGCGATTCTTTTCCAGACAGCAACGGCAGCGGCCTGGCTGGACGCCGACTCATAAAGCCAGGGATAGCCCCAACTGTCGTCGATATTGGCGCCGGTCTGACCTCCGGGAGCACAATGAAGATCGAGAATGACATACAAGTGATACTTTGCCGCCCACCCTGCAACACGATCCAGCAAGGCGAATCCTTCATCATTTCCGGGTGTAAAGAACTTATAGTGCATCGGAATGCGAATGGAGTTCGCGCCGGTTTCGTGAATAAATCGAATATCGTCTTCAGTGATGTAGGCGTCGCGGTAGTCTTTCCAAAACTCCGCGGCATCGTCCGGGCCAAGCAACTCATTGAAAAGCGCCTCAATCTCCCGCGGCGACACGGGTCCGCCATCCAGGCCGAACATATAACCCTCCGGAACCATCCAGTTGCCGAGATTAATGCCCCGCAGCTGCAAGTTGTGTCCGTCGGGGTCCACCAGGAACTTTCCGCTGGCGTGAACAAATCGTTCAGCAGGGGAGGAGGCTGCGCGGGCCGCGGCTGCAGAACCAGCAGCAAGCGTGAAAACGAAAACAAACAGTGCAAATCGTTTCATTGAAACCTCAAGTTGGAAACGGTAGACGGCATGCCTGAAGTGCCGCATCAAATGATAGCCAAACAGTCGGCGCCCGGGTGTTTCCGGGCAGAGCGCCATACTAAACGAGAAGCACCGAAATTCCCAGGTTGCGGAATGGAGCGATCATCTCTTCCGAGGCGCCGTTATCGGTCACGATTACGTCAATTGCCGACGTTGGGGCAATCGACCATTTGGTCGCGACGCCCAGTTTACTCCGGTCCGTGACCACGATCTTGCGCTTGGCCTGCTGAACCATTACCTTGTTGAGTTCCGCCTCATCCTGATTGATGCACGTCAGCCCTCGCTCCGCATCCAGCCCGTTTACTCCGATGAACAGTGTATCGATGAAAACTTTGGATACGCTTTGGATCGCAGTCTGACCCACCAACGAGAACCACGTACCGCGCAGATTCCCGCCAGTAACAAACACTTCAATATCCTTGCGCTTGCAGAGCTCCATAGCAACATTTACGGTGTTTGTGACTACTGTCAGGCCTCGATTCATAGGCAGGCATCGGATCGTTTCTGTTGTCGTGGTTCCGGCAGTCATTGCAACAATATCACGTTCATTTACCAGCGCAGCAGCAGCCTTGGCAATCCTCCTCTTCTCTTCAATGAAGCTCTCCATCTGGTCTTGAAAAGATTTGTCCGCGCGAAATGGCTCGTAAAAAAGAGGCTCTAACTGGGCGGCGCCACCATGTATCCGGCGCAGCCTGCCTTGCCCGTGCAAATTTTCGAGATCGCGTCGAATCGTATGGACCGACACACCCAACTCCGCGCATAGCTCATCAACGCTCGCCGATCCTGTTTCCCGCAAGCGTTCAAGAATCGAGGCGTACCGCCGTTGCTGCTTCGAGGCACCCTTCTGTTTTGTCTCCGTCATTCGCGCCGCTCCTGCCCCCCAAATCACTTTCCCTCTGTCTTTGGTTGCACCATTACATCCCGGTGTGAAATCGTGGGATGCGTGGCATCATCCTCTGCCATTGCAATCGCACTCAGTACATAGTTGCCTGGCTCTGCCGGCGTCTTCAGCATTATTGCGTAAGATTGTGCTCCCAGCGGCGACAATGAAAACGGCTGCTGCTGGGCAACGCTCTCTTTGCCTGAGGAATCAGTGAATGCCAACCGCAACGTGCCCGCGCGTGGCCGATCTTCATCGTTCACCATTGCAATTGTGTAGTATCGCGACTCTGCAGCGGCCAGTGACGGCTGCCAGAAATTCAGATACACGCCCAGAGGATTGAAGGCCTGCTCCATGGCCTTCTCGAAATGTGGTTCCAGCTTCAGCGTCTTCACATCGATGAAGTGATCCGATGTGAATGCGTCTTTGGCACTGGCCGTCAAATAAACGAAGTGAAGCACTCCCGCGTATCGCCGATAAGCCCGCCAGAACTCCGTCTCCCCACCCAATAAGTAAGATTGCAGTGCAAAGCGATTCTCTGTCGTGTTCCGGTCGCCCAGCAACCTTAGATACAGCTTTTGCGTTAGCAAAGTCGGCGTTCCATCGCGATTCAGCCACAGCCAGCCGTACTCGTTCAAAATCATCGCGTGAGCAGTCTTGCTCGTTTCATAACTAGGCGCCGGACCCAACATTGATTCAAGATCGGTGACCTGGAACGGACGATGTCCATCCTTCGCCGGCAGATCTTCCATGGCCAGGCCGTAAAACAAATATTGATGATCTTCCACGGGATCGTCTGGTCCGGCGGGCGCGTTATAGCCGTTCTCCCATGGGCGATTCGACAGGTCCAATCCCCGCACAGCAGGAATAATCGTCGCGCTGAATTGCGGCAGGAACGACTCGTTGCTCGCATCCCAGATCGCTACGCTGGGATGATTCCAGTTGTCGCGCATCCACTCGCTGTACTCCGTGATCATCTCGTTGGTGTCGTAGGAACCCTGGTAAGTGGTCCAGTTGGGATGGCCGACCCACACCATGTACTCATTCTGGATGAGCAGGCCGCTTTCGTCCGCAATCTGAAGCCAACGATCGGGCACTGGGCCGATACAAAACCGGAAAGCATTCCAGTGCATCTGCTTGGGGATTTCGACCAGCAACCGGTGTAGCCATGCTTCGTCCCAGGGCAATGTGCCCACATCCGGGTCTTCGAAGAAGCGATGGAGCGTAATGTTCGATCCCCGCAGAAAATACGGGCGGCCATTCAGATAGGCGCGCTGCGTAACTGTATCGAAGCGAAACTCCCGCATTCCAAAGCGTGTTGTCACTTCGTCGCCCGCCGTACCGGTGAGCACACGGTAGAGGAAGGGATCTTCGGGACTCCACAGGTGTGCCCTGGGGATGGGGACTATCTGCGTTATCGTTTTGTTGCCGCCTGCGGGGACTTCTACCTGTGTTGTGACCTTTGCCGACGCCTCTGTCCCGGACTTCCATTCGAACACCTGCTGCTCGACCTCGGTTGTAGCGGCGCGGCCTGAATAATTGTGCAATGCCGTCTGCACTAAAACGCTTGGAACCTGGTTGCTCATGTTCGCCAGTTGCGGCACAACCTGGACGGTTGAGATCACCGGGTTGTTCATTACCATCAGGCTCACATCGTCGTAGATGCCCGGTGTCCAGCGGTTCTTTTCAAAATCGGTTCCACCGGAAACATTGTCAGGCAGCATGCCTGGATGCGCGCCGATTCTTATCACCAGTTCATTCTGTGCGTTCCAGCGGATTGCCTCGGTGACGTTGAAGTGCGCGGCTGTAAAACATGGATCATGCTCGCCGATGCGCACTCCGTTCAAGTAGACCACCGTTCCAAATTGCGCCTTGTTCACTTTCAGCAAGGCTACGGCCTCGCGACTCGGCGCCATGAAAGTCTTTCGATACCAGAAGTAATTTCGCGCCTGGTGGGAGACACCGCGCGCATCGCCAAGCTTGTCGTAATCGGATTTGCTGAGCCTGCCCTGGTCAACCAGGTTCAATAGAAGTTGACGGGTCTGGTATTGATCTACATCGGGAAATGCCGGAACCGCTGAGTGTGTCAGCCCCGGTACTGGCGCCGTGTGACTGTAGACTTGCGGCGCATCATCGGCATTGACGCTGTCCGCCACATCCCATTTGCCATCCAAAGATAACGTCGTGCGACGGCTATGTTGAGCCCCTGCAAATGGAGAACAGAACACAATGCCAAGGCACATTACGCATAGAATTGCTTTGCGTGAATGCATGCACTTTTCCTTTCAAGAAGCGAGCTTGCCTCAAGGTTCAAATTGTTGCCACAGCGCGGCGAAACGCCCGGGCTGGGCGACCCACTCTACTGATTCCGGGCGCTTGCGATACTGTGAATAAATTGGCTCTCCCGATGCCAATCCCAGTTCAGGATAGTTCCTGCTTCGACGCCTAACCAGCCTGGTCGCCTGATAACGACTGTTCGCTACCCAGTTGACCTTGCCATTCTGCGCGATGACGGGAAAATGAGCGAGACCTCCATGAGCGCGCACGCCTGCGTATTCAAAGCCATATTGCCGATCGCACCACGCACCAAATACCATGCGATGCTCGACATCCGCATTGATGACACAATGTGCCCAGCCCGGGGGAACCACGACTTTTTCTCCCGGACCGGCCTCAATCGCGATGCAGCGTCCAGGATTATCTGCCGTACTCTGCTGAGCGTAGACAATTGCGCGGCCGACCCAAATCTCGAACAACTCCGGTGGCGACCAGCCACTATGGGGCGCAATCGCGTGAACGTGCCCCTGGCTCCGGACCGGTTCACTCCCCAACCTGCCGGGCGCATATGCGACAACACCAAAAAGCAGGTAGCGCGACTTCAAATCTTCTTCGTCCTGTTCTCGCCGGACATCCATCGCAATGGAATAGACAGGGCTTGGCCCAAAGCAATGTGGATCCATCAGACTTGGCCGGATTGCATCCAATGTGCGAAACTCCGCCTTCGGTCCGCGCACTCCCGTCCCATACCGAAACTCCATCGTGGATGTTTCGATGCTGAGATCAAGATCTGGTTCTGGGCTCTTCATCTTTTGCTCCGCCTCTTCCGCTTCGCACGAATGCCTTAATCGTTGCCAATGGGTTGACTGCTTTCTTTGTTGGCGATATCCGATAACGCCCGACGCATGCGGGCACAATAAATGTCTCAGCGTAGTGCACTACGAAGGGCTCGAAGGCGTGATCCGGACTTTCTACAACTACCTCTTCGCCTTCAACTAGGTTCAGTACATTCAAAGTCCCATGAGTGTCATGAGGTACCGTTTCAGTGAACCAATGCCTGCGCGTCTCGATGAATTCGAGTTCGTGAAGGCCAGTTGATTCCTCTCGCCAACCCTCACCTTGAGCCACTTCCATAATTTGATTGATCAGGTTCTTCCGAACCCATTCACGGTCGCGCTCCCATTGAATACTGGCGAGGCCATGCTTCAAGTGGATCGGCCGCGGTGTCCCATTCAGTCCGAGGCGAGCCCAATCCCAAAGCTTGAAGGTGAAGATATAAGGCGTCGCACTGATTTCCAGCACCATGCTGTCTTTCCCCGAGCAATGGATGGTTCCTGCCGGAATCAAGAAGTGGTCGTGTTTTTTCGCCGGCCAGGCGTTGACATATTTCTCCGCGCGAAACGGTGCGTCTCCGGCCTGGGCTGCTTCCAAATCCCTGGCCATCTGCAGGGCATCGAGTCCCGGCTTCAATCCGAGATACACAGTTGAGTCGGCATTTGCGTCCAGCAGATAATAGCTCTCATCCTGCGTATAGGGCATGTTGAAGTGCTCGGCGATGTACGAACGCAACGGATGTACTTGAAGAGAGAGATTGCCGCCTTCAACCGTGTCGAGGAAGTCAAACCGGATGGGAAACTCATGGCCGAATCGTTCGACGATGTCACTTCCCAGCAGTTTGTCGGCGTGGACATGGACGAGATTAAGGGCCGGCGTCTCTACAACGCTATCGCCAAACTGAATCCGCAGGCTATTCTCCTCGGGCACGCAGTCGAAGCACCAGGCAAAGTTGGGAGGATCGCTGGAGAGGTCGAAGTGGGAGCGCATCCATTCGCCGCCCCACGGCCCTGGATCGAAAAACGGGACCACACGGAATGGGCGACGCACCACTTCGGATAGCGCATCCCGGTAGTTTCTACCGGAGATCATTATCGGATGCTGTGTGACATTTGCATCTATATAGAAGTCGATAGCGGAATACAGGCGATGTTTCTCCGCGTCTGCCGCCCGCCAGTCTACAAAATAAGCCCGCTTGTATAGCTCTGCTGCGGAAGATCCGGCGTTAGCCGCTCCTATATTGCCGATTCGATGTGCTCGTTGACGCTGCTGAATCTCCCATCGCGTTACGTCTACATAAACAAGCAGGTCCCAACGTTCCGCCACATAGACCGCGCCTGTTCCATAGATGGCAACGATACCATTTGCATTTGCGATCTCATTGCGCAGGCGATCTGTCTTCACCGAGTCGAAGAATGAGTCAAGCTTCCAGCCGGTCATTCTCCCGAAGACGGGATCGTCTCCTAACCACGGACTTAAGAGTTCCGCTATTTCTCGACTCGAGAGCAACGCATCGTCGGCAAAGAAACTGATCGTGGCGGATAATTCTTCCAGTATCTTCTGGATCTCGGCAATATCTGCACCTGGATAGCACTCGACCACGATGACCGCCCGTTCCCGGCCATTCACGCGGCTTCTCAGCTCATGCGCAATCGCGGGCCAGCCAGAACGGCACGCGGAGCCATTCGCCGAAACACTGACGGTAGGCAATTTGTCGTAATTAGTTTTCTGCATCAGGCACGCTCCCTCAACAGCGGGAGAGCTCCGAAAAGCGCAGCAGAGGAGCCGAGCTGAGAATTCACAATGCTGACCGAGCCCTTTTCAGTCCAGGCATAGCGATCGACATAATCGCGAACGAAAGGCAAAATCGACTCGTGCCTTTGCATAAGCCCGCCGCCAAATACCATAACTTGCGGGTCATATGCATGGATCAAAGACACTGTTAAGGCAGACCAGACGCGCAAGCTGCCATCGAGAACTTCGCGCGCAAAACTATCTCCTGTGTCGACCGCGTCAAACAACGTTCTGAAGTCGATTTTGTTCTCAATGGATGCCAGGGCGCTTTTCGCAAATCCCTCGTGCGCGCGACAGATCTCATCCAGCGAAGTTGTTGACGCCTCAGCCTCGGCGCAACCGCGGTTTCCGCAACTGCAGAGCCGCCCATTCCAGGCAACAACAAGATGACCGGCGAGCCCACCGGCCTTGTGACCACGCGAGCGGAGCAGCTTGCCGCCCAGCATGACTGCTCCTCCGATTCCGGTTCCAAGCGTGACCAGCACTACATCGTCAAATCCTCTTGCTGCGCCCAGAGAGTGTTCACCGAGCAAGGCAAGGCGAGTGTCGTTTTCAACCACGCAGGGCAGGCCAAATGTGCTTTCCGCCCATCGTGCGAAATCAAATCCAACCGCATCGTCGTATTTTCCATTTGCCGACAGCACGGAGCTGTTTCCATCCGCCACCGCACAGATACCCAGCCCGATTCCGGTCATAGTTCGCGCATCTATTCCGCAGCCGGCCAGCAATGCTCGAATCCGTGCGTTCAACTGCGGCAGCACAGCAGCCAGGGTCGCACAAGGTACCGGAAGAGAATCCTCGGCCAGTATTCCGCCTTCGTCCACTATCCCAAGCTTGACGTGGGAGCCACCCATGTCGATCGCGATGGCAGTTTGCCTCATGGTTGTGCCAAAACTTTCGGACGACCGCTCTCGCGCATGACGCGCAGACTGAAGCCCTCGTCGCCCGGCGGAAGATAATCGTGACCTGCATCGCTAGGCCAGCACGCCAACATAGTTAATGGCGAATTGCCGGTGTTCACGACCCGGTGGGCTATGAATCCAGGGACATAGTGTGTGCTGCCGGCACTCATCTCCTGGATTGAAGCGTGCCGTTGCGCGTCCATCAACACCAGCATTCCAATTCCCGATACAGTGACGTAGAATTCTGCTCTATTGCGCAGCAAATGAAAGTGGCCGCGGGTCATGAAGTACTCATCGCCAACCACTCCGGGAAAGATGGTCGAATTCCCCCAGAAAAGGCCGCCTTCCGTGCCCTCCTCCACTGGCCGCCAACACTCGACTGAGTACACTACCTTGTCGGGATCCATGGATCGCCGCGCAGCTTCATCGAGAAAAACATGTTGCATCTGGCCAATTGTTCTGCGCGTCCGGTCGATGCGAGCATCTTCGCCAATCGACCCTGTCATGAGGTCCGTAAGGATTGGGTTCTGCAACCTGTGCGCTGCCGCTTCCATCTTCGACTCCCCGGTTTCCAATAATAGCCACTGTAGCAAACCAAGACAAACAATTATGCTCGATTAATTGAAAAACGCGCAAACTTAAGCGCTTTTATCGGTTAATATTGACACTCAAAGGTGCGAGAGAATCAAATTGTGAACAACTTACCGAGTGCCAGTTGCGCTGAAGGAGCTGTTCGACGTGCCTTCTGAACCCGTTTCCCGCCGAGGGTCCATTTATCGGATAGCGTTCGTTGGCGCTCTTTCTGGATTGCTTTTCGGATTCGACACCGCCGTGATCAACGGCGCCCTTCTTTCGCTCCGTTCGCACTTTGTGCTTTCAGAAGTTAGAGTCGAGATCGCTGCCAGCAGCCTGCTGTACGGCTGCCTGATAGGGGCAATGGCAGCCGGAGCGCTAAGCGACAAGTTTGGGCGACGATCCATGCTGCGTCTCAGCGGACTACTGTTCCTCGTATCGGCAATCTTTGCGGCAATTCCGAACACGTTCACCGAGTTTCTTGTCGCACGTTTTGCAGGCGGATTTGGTATCGGCATCGCTTCTACAATTGCGCCCCTGTATCTGTCAGAAGTTTCACCTCGCGAAAAACGCGGAAGCATTGTTACTCTCAATCAGACCGCGATTGTCTCCGGAATTCTGCTCGCTTACTGTACCAACTGGGCGTTTTCATTTACCGGGGCCGCAGCCTGGCGATGGATGTTCGGGTCGGCCGCCATTCCCGCAATAGCTTTTATCGTCGGTCTCAGATTCGTTCCCGAGAGTCCCCGCTGGCTTTTCCAGAATCATCGCGTTCCTGAGGCCGCAAGTGCCCTTGAAGCTATTGGCGGAGAAACTCACCGCGTTGAATCTCTCCATGAGTTCAGCGCGGTTATTGCCCATGAACATCCTGCAGCGGGATGGATGCGTCGATTGCGCCGGCCACTTCTGCTTGCCGTCGCAATTGCCGCATTGCAGCAACTGACGGGCATCAACACGGTGCTCTACTATGGCTCGCTGCTCTTTGTCGCACAAGGCAACAGCGGCAGCGATCAACGCGCACTGGCGGCCAACGCGCTCATTGGCATCACAAATCTTGTTTTCACCCTGGTGGCGTTTTGCATCATGGATCGTATTGGCCGTCGCAAGCTTCTAACCTTCTCCGCCGCAGTGATGCTCGCTGCGCTACTGTTGCTTGCTTTCGCCTTTCATCGCGCGCATCCCTGGTTTCCGATTGTGGTGGCCAGCACCATGCTCTATGTAGCCGCCTTCGCCACCGGCCTTGGCCCCGCAGCCTGGGTCTACATCGCCGAGATATTCCCGACCAACATCCGCGGCCGCGCCATGTCCATAGCCACCTCGGTCCTGTGGCTCAGTTGCATTCTCGTCTCCAATTCCTTTCTCACTCTGCTCAAAGCCCTCGGTCCAAGTGTGACCTTTGTTGTATTCGCAGCCATCTGCGGCGTGGCCGTGGCCTTCTTTTCCCGTCTGCCGGAAACTCGGGGCCGCTCGCTCGAAGAGATCGAGTTGTCCTGGCGCGCTTGATCTTGCGCCCCGATGGGATCGCGGTCTCGAAGAGCCGCAAACCTCTCAAATCACGAGGTGTTGCACGACCGCCGACCAATTGACGCGCTCTTGAGCGCTTTTCTATAATATTTCCATGTACCTGGCGTGCCATTGTTGTTGTTGTCGCTGCTCCTCGCGGGATTGTCCTGCTGAGTCGAGCGCCATGGCATGCTGCTAGGTTTGTATTCTGGCTTTTTCTTTCCTCGAACTCATAACCAAAGCAGCTAGATCATTTTTCCGCACCACTATGCTGTGCGGGATCGGTTGCAAAACTCCCATCGGTATTCTCATCGAAGAAGGAAAAAGCGGCGGTTGCCAATGCAAACGGAGAGCAAAGTGAACGAGCTGGGATCCCAACTGATAGATCGGATCGGGAACACGCCTTTGCTGCGCTTGGACTCTGTGGTTCGCGGACTTGAAGGCATCACGCTGCTGGCTAAGGCTGAATGGTACAACCCAGGCGGCAGTGTGAAAGATCGTGCTGCAGTGGCCATGGTCCGCGAGGCGCGGGCTCAGGGAAGGCTCGGGTCAGGCAAGACGCTGCTTGATGCCACGAGCGGCAACACCGGTATTGCACTGGCAATGCTGGGTGCAGCGCAGGGATTTCCGGTGTTGCTTGCTATGCCGTCGAATGTTTCGCCGGAGCGCAAGCGCATCCTGCAGGCTTATGGCGCGCAGGTTGAGTGGACCGACCCGGACCAGAGCTCCGACGGTGCCATTCGCCGCGCGCGAGAACTGGCTGCTAGTGACCCCGGGCGATTCTGCTATGTCGACCAGTACTCGAGTGACGCCAACTGGCGCGCCCATTACAACACAACGGGAATCGAGATCTGGCGACAGACCGAGGGGCTCGTCACGCATTTTGTTGCTGGACTGGGAACCAGCGGCACCTTTACCGGAACCACGCGCCGTCTGAAGGAGTTCAATCCTGAGATCAAGTGCATCAGCATGCAGCCTGACTCGCCTTTCCACGGGCTGGAGGGATTGAAGTACATGGCGAGCTCAATCGTGCCGGCGATTTACGATCCGAATCTCGCGGATCGCGAAGTGGAAGTTGAGACTGAGATGGCGTACGACATAGCCAGGCGGCTGGCGCGTGAACAAGGATTGCTGATGGGTATCTCTGCGGCGGCCGCAGTGGCTGCCAGTCTGCAGATTGCGCGCGAAGAAGCTTCGACCGGACGCACGGCTGTCATCGTCACCGTACTGCCCGATTCGGCCGATAAGTACCTGAGCGAACGTTTCTGGGAGGAAGCATGAGCGTCTTGCGCATTGCAGCGACAGTTTACGACGCCATCCGCGCGCATGGCGAAGAAACTTATCCGCACGAGTGCTGCGGCGCATTGCTTGGTCACCAGACGGCCGAAGGATGGCGCATTGAATTATCGGTGAAAGCCGGCAACACGCGCACCGATTCTGCGCATAACCGCTACAGCATTTCACCGCTCGAGCTGGTGAAGATTGAGCGTGAGGCGCGCAAGCGGGGCCTGAGCATCGGCGGCTTTTATCACTCGCATCCCGATCATCCTGCGCAGTGGTCGCCAACCGATTTTTCAGAAGCTCATTGGATGGGCTGTTCCTATGCGATCACTGCGGTGGCGCAGGGCAAAGCGACCGTGACCAACTCATTCCTGCTGGCGGGAACGACCGAAGAAGACAAGCGCTTTGAACACGAGAGCATCGAGCTTTTCGATGCGGTTGCATCGCTTGTCCCGGCTGGCGAATCCAAACAAGAGTGAGAAAGGAACCAGGACCGCATGACGATTTTTATTCCCACGCCACTGAGGCAGTTTGCCGCCGGTAAAGATACGCTGGAAGTGAATGCCGCAACCGTTGCAGGCGCGCTCGACGAACTCACGCAGGCTTTTCCCGACCTGCGCAAGCATCTCTTCAGCGGCGAAGGCAAACTGCGCGCCTTTGTGAACGTATACCTTAACGACGAAGACGTGCGCTACCTACCCGAGAAAGAAGCAACGGCGGTGAAGGCCGGCGACACGCTGTCGATTATTCCGTCGATTGCCGGCGGGTGCTGAAGGGGAGTCGAATCGCGTGCGCACTTTGCGGAGCGATTTGAATCGATTGAAGACCGCAGCGAATTGCGTCAACTGAATTGAAGCAACGTAGAGGATTAAATCACCATGGCAACCGCAACCTCACCAGTCGAGCTACCAGAACTTACCACAGACGATCTTTCGCGATACTCGCGTCACTTGCTTCTTCCTGAAGTTGGCGAGGAGGGCCAGCGCAGGCTGAAGGCCGCGCGCGTGCTTTGCGTGGGCACCGGCGGACTGGGCTCGCCGCTTGCGTTGTACCTGGCCGCGGCCGGAGTGGGCACGCTGGGGCTGGTGGATTTCGATGTGGTGGACGTGAGCAACCTGCAGCGACAGATCATCCACTCGACTGCCGATATCGGCCGCAAGAAGCTCGACTCAGCTGCGGAGAAGTTGAAGGCGCTGAATCCCAGCCTCAACGTGGTGAAGCACGAGACGCTGCTCTCTAGCGCAAACGCTCTCGAAATTCTGAAAGACTACGACGTGGTTGCGGACGGCACCGACAACTTTCCCACGCGTTACCTGGTAAACGACGCCTGCGTGCTGCTGGGCAAGCCCAACGCGTACGGATCGATCTTCCGCTTCGAGGGGCAGGCCAGCGTCTTCGCCACGGCGGAGGGCCCGTGTTACCGATGCCTCTATCCCGAACCGCCGCCGCCGGGACTCGTGCCGAGTTGCGCCGAGGGCGGAGTGCTGGGCATTCTCCCGGGACTGGTCGGCGTGATTCAGGCAACCGAAGTGATCAAGTTGATTCTCGGAAAGGGCACGCCGCTCATTGGCCGCCTGTTGCTCGTCGACGCGCTTAACATGCGCTTCCGCGAGTTGAAGCTGCGCAAGAATCCCGAATGCCCGGTGTGCGGCGAGCACCCGACCGTTACCAAGTTGATTGACTACCAGCAGTTTTGCGGCATCGCGCCCGCAACGAAAGAAGAGAATACGGTGAAGAATGGAATTCCGCAAATTACGGTGACCGAATTGAAGCGTCGCATCGACTCAGGTGAAGACTTTGTGCTGCTCGATGTGCGCGAACCTTTCGAGTACCAGATTGCCAACCTCGGTGGAAAGCTGATTCCGCAGAACGACGTGTCGCAACGGCTCGGCGAGATCGACCGCGATCGGCCAGTGGTTGTGCACTGCAAGTCCGGCGGACGCAGCCAGCGCATTGCGGAGTTCCTGAAGCAGGCGGGCTACAACGACGTGGTGAACGTGGCCGGCGGAATTACCGCATGGTCTGATCAGGTGGACCCCACGGTGCCGAAGTACTAGAGCAAAACCTGCGGAACAGGAAGGCGCAGACAGGAGACGCGCCTTTCCATGATGGGCGACGGCTTGAGATGTTGTTAGTTCCGTGAGAGCCGGTATTGGAGCACGGCGTTTTTCTTCAGATGCCGCAATGACTGAAAGTGTTGCCCAATCCACGCGGGAATGGCTCCCGATAGGGTTCAGGCGAAGTTGCCTGCTAATATTTGCCGGACCCAGCGATTTTGCGGTTGATAATCGGCGGTGAGTGGGGTAATCTCCAGCAGATTAAGGTGTTAGGCTGAGTTGCGGAATTTTAAAGGCAGCTTCGAAGTCGGAAGCCTATGTCTGTCAGGAGCATCCGCCGATCGAAGTTTATGATCTTCCGTTGATCCACCGAATCCGGGCATCAATATAAAAACACATTGAGAAGATGACGTCTCGTCCGTCAAAGACCAGCGCTCTTAACTATCCATTCGTGCGGCGGATAGTCGGGGCACGTGTGTCTAGCGCGGCACGCAGCGTAGCCGGCATCGCCATTGTGACTATTTGCGCGATTGCCACGCTCGCTTCAGCTCAGAACCGAATATCTGAATACGATGTGAAGGCCGCGTACCTCTTTAATTTTGGAAAATTCGTTCGGTTCACGCCGACAGACGCGGATATCAATCGCCAAAGTTTCGATATCTGCATCGTGGGCGAGGACCCACTCGGGACTTCGCTGGATGGGCTTACAGCGAATGAAGAGCTAGACGGTAAACCGGTTCGCGTAATGAGGGTGAAAACCGCTGTGGAGGCGCACGGGTGTGCCATTGCTTACATCGGCGCCTCAGAAGCCACCCGCGTGAGAAGCGATCTGGACGAACTACGCGGACAGCCGGTGCTGACAGTTAGCGACGCCGGAACTTTTCTTCAAAATGGCGGGATGATTCAGTTCGTAATTCGAGGGAGCCACGTTCGATTCGCCGTGAATCTGGATGCGGTTCGAAATGCGCGGCTGAGCCTGAGTTCCGAGTTGCTCAGAGTAGCAATATCGGTCACTGGTGAGCGACCAGCGGAGGTGCGGCCATGAGGCTTTGGTCGGCACAGTCCATCTCGGGCAGGCTGACGGCACTGGTGGTTTTTGTCAGCGGAACCGCCTTGTTGCTCGCCTACGTTTCATATCTCGCTTACGACTACTACAGTCTTCGCAATAACCTTATCGAATCGATTGATTCACAGGCGACTCTGATCGGCATCAATAGCGAGACAGCGTTGCTGTTCGATGACCAGCAGGCAGCGGAAACGACGCTATCATCGCTGCGCGGCGCGCCGTCAATCGTGAAAGCGGAGATTTTCGGAGCCGACGGGAGTCCTTTTGCAAGTTACACCCGCAAAGGGTCTGCTGCGACCAGGCCCATTGCGCCGCGACTTCCAGTTGGCCAGACATCCGCATCCTGGATTGAGGATGGGACGGTGCTTCTGGGGCATGCAATCACCTCCAATGGGAAGACCATCGGCTCGGTGTACATCGTGGCTGAAACCCGGGACGTGACTCACAGGGCGAGTCGATTCGGATTGCTTTCGGCAGGCATCTTGCTGGTCTGCTTTGGCATTGCTTTGCTCGCGACCCTGGCGACGCGTGGATCGATTATCCGCCCGCTGGAGAACCTGGCCGACACTGCTCGTGTGATTTCGCGAAAAAGAGATTACTCAGTTCGCGCCGAAGTTCCAAACCGCCGTGACGAAATGGCAATCCTGGCCCAGTCCTTTAACGAAATGCTCGACGAAATCGAGCAGAGCAGAGCAGTGCTTGAGCAAAAGGTTGCGGAGCGGACCATGGAGCTATCTGCGGCAAACCGCGAACTGGAAGCTTTCTCTTACACCGTGGCACATGATCTTCGGGGACCGTTGCAGCAGGTCGCTAACATCGGTTTCCTGTTGCAATCGAATGCGGCTGACGGCGCGTCACCCCAACGGGAGCCTTTGCTCGACAAACTTGCCATGGCCACGGCTCGAATGTCGTCGTTGATTGAAGACCTGTTGAATCTCTCTCGGGTGTCCAGCGCGCCGCTCCAGCACGTTTCGGTAAACCTGAGCGCTGTGGCAAGGTCATTCCTCGACACCCTGGCGCAGAGCAGTGACAGGAAGGTTGAGATTATCGTTGCCGATGGCTGTGCGGCTCTCGCCGATGAAGGATTGATCACAGTAGTTATGGAGAACCTGCTTCGCAACGCATGGAAATACTCCTCGCGCAAAGACCCTGCGCGGATCGAATTCGGTTGCCGGAAACAGAGTGAAGAGACAATCTTCTTTGTCAGGGACAATGGCGCCGGCTTTGACAGCAAGTACGCAGACCGGCTGTTCCGTCCGTTCCAACGCTTGCATTCGCAGGCGGATTTTCCCGGAACCGGCATCGGATTGGCGACTGTGCAAAGGATTATCGCGCGGCACGGGGGGCGTGTGTGGGCGACGGGAGCTGTGGATCAGGGAGCAGAATTCTGTTTCAACTTGCCTCAGAAGAAATACGAGGAGGGAGACGCCTGAACGAATGCTTCGGGTTGAATCGGCATCCTCTTCATCCTCAGACAACCATTTTTCAACGAAAAAGCATCAAATTTGTTCAGGGCTCCCCCTCCCTTAAATCCCCAACTCTTGCTACCTTTCATCCGGGCCATCAGTTTCTGCGTTCGCATATTGAAATTGAGAATTGGAAAGCTATGTTCTCCTCGTCGCTCGCTCATCAAAAAAGTGGACTGACAGGGCGGTTCGACGGATCGCACTTGTTTCGCGCCGAGTTTTCCAAAGCTCCTGCACCAGCAATTCTCAGGGCGATAAAACCATCGAGATATGGTCGCTGTCGCTTTGGAGCATTGCCTTCGCTCGCCCTGGCCAACGCCATCGCGCTGATGGGCTCAACTCTATTCGGCCAAACATATTCAGCCAGCGATCAGCAGAATCCTCTGAAAAGCATGAGCCTTGAACAGCTTGGGAATATTGAGGTCACCACCGTTTCTAAAGAACCGGAAGAGGTGTGGAACACTCCCGCGGCGATATACGTGATTACGCAGGAGGATATTCAGCGTTCCGGGGCCACGAACATTCCGGAAGCGCTACGGCTGGCACCGGGAGTTGAAGTGGCGCGTATCAGCTCGGGCGAGTACGCGATTGGCATTCGCGGGTTCAACAGCCGCCTGTCGCGATCGGTGCTCGTGCTGATTGATGGTCGCACCGTGTACACCACGTTCACGGCGGGCACCTATTGGGAAACACAGGACGTGATGATGAAAGACATCGATCGCATCGAAGTGATCCGGGGGCCTGGCGGAACGATCTGGGGGCCGAATGCGGTGAACGGAGTCATCAACATCATCACGAAAAATACAAAGGACACGCAAGGTGTGCTCGGAACTGGCGGCGGCGGCGATGTCGAGAATATCGTCGGAGACCTCCGCTATGGCTCGGGCAACGGCAGGGGATTCACGTACCGCGTCTACGCGAAAGGGTTTGCATGGGCGCCACAGTACCACTCCGATGGCGACAACTACGACGACTGGCATAGCGGTCAGGGCGGATTCCGGATGGACTGGAATGCGCATGGCCAAGATAGTTACCGGCTGCAGGGTGATGTTTACCGGCAAGGCTTTGGCGAGAGAGTCACATTAACAACCTACAACCCGCCCGCCAACACCGACGCTAGCGGCGATGCCTCTCTCTACGGAGGAAACATCCTGTGGAATTGGACAAGAGTGCAGGGAGAAGGTAAAGACTTTCAGTTGGCAGCCCACTACGCCCACGACACGCGGAATGAGCTGAACTTCGGCGACATTCGCAACACGGTAGACGTTGATTTTCTCGATCGCTTCCGGTTGCATCGGCAGGAGGTATCCTGGGGCCTCACCGTCCGATTCAGCCATGGAAACGAAGTGGAGGTTATTTCCGGGCTTACGTTTACGCCGATGCAGAGGACTGACCAGCTCTACCATGGCTTCGTGCAGGACGAGATATTGCTTGTAAAGGACAAGCTGTTGCTGATAGCCGGAACCAAGGTGCTGAAAACGAACTACACCGGAGCGCTCGCGGAACCGAGCGGCCGGCTGCTGTTCACACCGACTGCCACTCAGACGCTTTGGGCAGCTTACACACACGGCCTGCGCACGCCGGCCGACGTCGAGCGCGATTTCAATCTTTCGAGTTATCTTGGAAACGTCAATGGGCTGCCGCTCTTCGCAAGCTTCAACGCCAACCCCAATTTCAGGTCGGAGCAGTTGAACGGCTATGAGCTCGGTTACAGAGGTCTTGAAGCGAAGGACTTCTATGTCGATGTCGCCGCCTTCTACAACCGCTACGGCGACCTGTTCAGCGAAGACCTGGTTGCAGGCCCCCTGCTTGAGACGACCCCCGCTCCCACTCACCTGCAGATATTTGCGGAATTCGGAAACGGGCTGGTGGCGTCTACAACCGGTGTTGAAGTCGCGCCGGAGTGGCGTCCAATGCCATGGTGGCGCATGGGAGGTTCGTACTCGTTCCTCGATATGCACGTGGAAAAGGGCACGAACTCCATGGACATCGGCAGCGCGCCCTCAGTACAAGGATCCAGTCCGGAGTATCGGGCGTCCATTCGGAACGGGTTCGATCTGCCCAAATCGATCAATGCGGATTTTCAGGTGCGATACGTCAGCGCGCTTCCTGGCATCCAGGTGCCTTCGTATTGGACCGGGAACGCCACTGCGCAGTGGGCTGCGACGCATCGCATTCGGTTTACGGCCACCGGCCAGAATCTATTCCAGCCTCACCACGCCGAGTTCAGCTACGACCCCGGACCAAATGTCGGAATCCGGCGCGGATTCTATGGCGAGATCACATTCACAAAGTGACCGCAACGGCTTCGCACCGAGCTTGTCGAAACACAAGGTGAATGCGCGCGGGCCGATCAGCCCAAATCCTTCATCCACTCCTTGTATTGCACAAAACTCACGGTGGGAGTGAAGGCCAGGTAGTGGCTTGTGTGCGGGCCGATACCATCCGTCGTCCATCTCATTTGCCACATCTCATTGCTGCCGGGATGGGGCAGCGAACCGAGAGTTGCCTTGCCGTTGGGTTCAACATCGAACGACTCATCAAGCAATTTGGACGAATCTCCGGCGCGCACAATTTGAAGCCGGCCGCGCGCCGGCTTCAACGTGTCGTTCACCACGACCACCGAGTGTCTTCCCTGCGTTTCTTCGCAGCAGATGGCTTGAACGTCGCGCTGCGCTCGCTGCAGGTAATGAAACGCCAGCTTTTTTTCGAAGTAGTAATCCACGACTGCATCGGACAGGATCGGCCAGCCGTCGCGAATGTTCCACCACAGGATGCCCTGCTTCGTGCCCTTCTGCTGGCGGAAGAGTTCGATGAAGAATTTCATGGCCTCGGCCTGGGTAATCTGCGAAGCGAGGATGAACTCGTCAAGATCGTCAGGGCACTCGCCGAAGAAGGCCTTCACCTGGTTGATCATCAGGTCGTTTCTTCCCACGGTGGACTTGTCTTGCAGGGTGGAGCGGCAGGACTTGGTGAGCCATTGCTCGTTCCATTCGTGGCCCTTGATCCATGGCTCGACGAAGTCAGGATCCATCATCCGTTCCAAAGAGATCCTTGACGGGCAGCCATGGTAGCCGATCTCGCTGGCGAACCGGCCCGGCGAGGAAGTGTAAAACGGCGCCTTGAAGTATCCGCGCGGTCCCCAGAGATGAACCTCGGGCATGGAATCCACTTTGTTGCCTGCGGCAAAAACGGCCGGGCTGTGATACGGCGAACTGGGCAGATAGGCGCGATAGGGATCCAGTTCCGCGAGGACCGCTGGAATTATTTTGCGGGTGCTGAGGTCAAGGTTGGGATCGATGACCGGCCTGCCGTCTCGCCGCGCCCAGTCGAAGGCATCGTCGCACTCGTTGTTGCCGCACCACAGAGCCAGCGAAGCATGATTGCGAAGGCGCGGAACGATGGTCCCCGCTTCATTCTCGAGGGCGGCTAGAAAATCATTGTCCCTGGGATAGATGGCGCAGGCCATGTTGAAGTCCTGCCACACCATGATGCCTGCCTCGTCGCAGAGGTCGAAGAAACGGTCTTCGGGATATACATTGCCGCCCCAGCAGCGGGCCATGTTGCAATTAGCTTCTTCCATCAGTTGAACGGTGCGCTCCACGTGCAGATGGTCACGGCTGTGCAGCGCATCGAGGCAACTCGAGTCAGTGCCTTTCACGAGAATTGGCACGCCATTGACCGTGAAGCCGAATCTGCCTTTTCCATCCGGAGTGAGAAGGTCGGTGCGGTCCAGCTCAATGGTGCGGATTCCGATTCGCTCTGCGCAACGGTCGATGATTTTCCCGGTATTGTCGAGCAGCGTAACCGTGGCGTCGTAGAGCGGCCTCTCACCGTATCCCCGTGGCCACCAGAGGGCACACTCATCGATATTAAGATCTTGCTTGCCGTCAGGCGCGGTTACCGCGGATTCCCAGTGCGCCGCCGTTTCTCCATCGCGCTGCAAACGGACTTCGAGTTTATATTGTTCTGTATCCGCGACTCCATGCAGCTGCCAGGCAACAGAGACCGTGGCGCGGCCTTGCTTCGCGTCCACCGATTCTGTATGCCAGTACACGCTGGAGATTCGATTGGGACGCAGCCACTCCACACTAACGTCCTTCCACAGGCCGGCGCTCACGATGCGGGGCATGATGTCCCATCCATACATGTGTCCGGCCTTACGGACATACAGGGCTTCCCAATGGCCGTTGGGTGGGTACTCCCAACCTGAGTGTGGATGCGCAAGGCCGGCCAGCACCGCGGGATCGATGCGCACCACCACTTCATTCATCTGGCCAGGCAGCAGGGCCGAGGTGACATCGAAGCGCTGCGACACCAGCATGTTCGCTGACCTGCCCACCTCAACGCCATTGAGCCATACGGTCGCAATGCAATCGAGTCCTTCGAAGACCAGTTCCGCACGCTCGCCGGGCACGGCTTGTCCGGGATTGAACGTGCGCCGATACCACCACTGATGATCCTCCAGCTTGAGAGTCTGCAAAACGCGATTGCCCTTTTCAAGAGGCTCGATCTTGCCTGCTGACGCCAGGTCCAACTCCACATTGCCCGGCGCAGTGGCGGGAATCGTGGGCCAGTCCGGCGGGGGAGCCGTGGCGGGCGACTTCTGCGGATACTCCGGCAGCGGCCCATAAGTAAGGCTCCATGTTCCGTTCAGGCTGATGGCGCGGCGCGCGAGCGGGCCGCCCGTAGTATCCGGCGCTAGCGCTTTGGCAAGACCGCTGCCGTTGAAAAAAGATGCGAACCAGCAAATCAAGGGCAGCTTCAAGATGCTGCGGCGCGTGACTGCCTTCAAGGAGTTTGAAGTAGCGCGATTCATGATTTTCCTCGAGCGGGCACAAGCATGGCGGTCGACTCCTGCGGTGATTTCGATAGGGCGCTCACGGCTTATCCTTTCCCCTGGCTGATTTGGTTTCCGGCTGCGCGCCCGCATCCATGGCAATGCACAATGAGGCCACGTCTCCAATGCTCTCGTCGAGCAGCGCGGGCACTACGGTACATACTGCCAGCGCCTGCGCCAGAGCTTCCTTGCGCAGAACCTTGCGGGCCGGCTCGAGCACCATATCGTCCAGCCGCATGGCGAGGCCACCAATCACAATCCGATCGGGGTTCAGAATATCGACGAGGATAGCCAAAGCAAGCCCCAGCTTTTTGCCCGCGGCGGTCACAATACTGCGAGCTACCGCATCGCCCTGGCTCGCTGCTATGCCAACGTCTCTCGCAGTTACATTGCGTTCTTTTTGAAGATCGAGCAGCAGAGACCTGTGCCCGCGTTTGCGGGCGGACTTCAGCATCGCCTGGGCGACCTGCGCGATGCCGCCTCCGCTTGCCCACCCCTCCACCGACCCCGCCTTGTTGTAGCCCACCGGCCCGGTGCGCGTGAGACGCACATGGCCAATTTCTCCCGCCATCTCGCTGGATCCTGAGTAGAGTCTCTTATCGATGATGATGCCCGCGCCGAGGCCCGTACCCATGGTGAGGAAGACCATGTTGCGGGTACCCTGGCCGGCTCCATAGCGATGTTCGGCCAACGCCCCTGCGTTGGCGTCATTCTGCAAAAGCACGGGGCAGCCAAACTCTTTCTTAATAATTTCCACGATGGGGATATCAATCCACGTGGGCAGATTGGGCGGGGCCTGAATCACGCCGGTGTGGGGATCGAGTGGACCGCCGCAACTGATGCCTATACCGCGCAACGACTCCGGACCAACTTTCAATTGGGCAAGCATCTTGTGCAGACCGGCCAGAATCTGATGGATGGCCTGCTGCGGTCCCTTCTCGGGCAGTGTGGCGAATTCGATGCGCGCAATCACTTCAGGCGGCTTGCACGAAACCACCACCGCGGTTTTGGTGCCGCCAATGTCAACGCCAACCCATAAATCTCTTCCCAATGAAAAACCCTCCGGTTGATTATGGCGCATGATGCATAGTCCAACTTGCTTTTCGAAGTGGTTTCTAAGCGTTGGCCCCCGCAGCTCCCGTCTTCAATCCACTGTCAGACACTTGTACCAGCGAGAGTGCAAACACGTACGCAATAGCGGCAATCGGCACCAGCAATGAGGCTCGCATGCTGCTGTGATCGGCCACCACCCCCATGATGAGGGGAAGCGCCGCGCCGCCGACGATGGCCGTCACCAGCAGGCCTGAAATCTCGTTGGCATGTTCCGGCATACGATCGACGGTGATGGAAAAGATAAGCGGAAAGATGTTGGCAAAGGCCAGGCCGATGAGGAAAAACGCTGCCCCCGCCACTCGGCCAGAAGGCACAAAGAGGGCCGTCATTCCGGCCAGCGATAGCACGGATGTGGCAACCAGGAAATGCGCGGGCTTGACCCAGTTCAGAATCACGCCGCCCAGGAACCTTCCAATCATCAGGGCCATGAAGAACAATCCAGTTCCCAGCAGGCCTACGCGGCTGATATCGAGGCCAAACCGCTCCTTGAGGAAGAGCGGAATCCCCGCGCTGATTGAGACTTCGGCGCCAACGTAGAGAAAGATTGCGCAGGTCATGGCCAGAATGAACGGGTTGCGCAGCAGGCCCATGCATGAGCGCAGTGTCGCCGGGCGCAAGCTCGCCACCGTGGCTGCCGCTTCAACGGTGGGGAGCTTCAACGAACCGGCTGCCACCAGAGTGATGAACAGGGCCACGCTGAAAATGGGGAAAATCACCATCCAACTGGCGCCGAAGTACCGGGCTGCAATTACCGGCACAAGCGGTCCTGAGAGCGAGCCGACGGCCTTGACGAACTGACCCAGCGACAGGTTGCGCGCAAACTTGCCTTGGGGTGAGACATCGCGCATGAGCGGATTGCCGGCCACCTGCAGGACGGCGGTTCCGGCGCCTAGCAGCACAATGGTAAGAAGAAAACGCGGGAACGAGTTGAGCCCCAGGCTGGCGATCAACATTCCCATGAGCGCCACGGCAAGGCCCAGCATGAGGACAAATTTTTTGCCGCGACGGTTCTGGAGAATTCCCGCCGGAATTGAGAGCAGGCCGAACATGCTCAAGCCAACCAATGGAGTGAGGAAGGCGGCGGCGTTGCTCAGGTGGAATTCGTTCTTCGCGAGGCTCACGAACGGCCCCTCGGCATCGAGAAAGCCCATGGCCAAAAAAGCGAGGAATACGGGAATCGCCCGGAACTTCATTTTGTAGACTCCCATCTCGCTTCCTGGTCAAAAATCACGTTTTACCGCGCGGATATTTGTGACACCTGTTTGGGCGCGTAGCGACCCGCTCCGATTGTAAGCAATTAAGGTTGGCCGGGCGCAGACTTGCTCCGCAAGGATATTGCTCGCAGACCGCCGCGCGCCAGGATAGCGCGCGCATCCGTTCAGCAAAAAGGCGGCCCGCCTTGCGGCCGGCCGCCTTTGCGAGTGAAACCGCAATTTATGGCTGGTACCACACCGACGTCTGCGCCTGGTTGTTATATGGGTCCTGGACCTGGATCGTCCAGTTGTAAATGTCTCCTGGGGTCAATTTGCCCACTGAAGGCGTGTTGCTTGCGTCTCCGGTCGGATCGATTCCCCAGGTGATTGATAGGATCGAACTGGAGAAGCCGTTGGACTTGGAGTTCTGGCTCGGTATCTGCCAGATGGTGCAGCTACCTGAGCAACTGGTCTGGTCGGAGAGGTAGAAGTTGTAGTCAAAGTCGCTGCCGATGGAACTGGACGAATCAGTCCAGGTAAATGTAGGCGTCGTGCTGGTGCTGCTGTTGTTGTTGGGGGCAAGGGCGCTTGGGGCATCGCTCGCTCCCACAATCGTTGTCCCGCCGTCCCAACCGGTCACGGCACCGTTCACTGTGCTGCCGGTATCCTGGCTCGTCGTGCCGTCGGGATTCAGATAGGTTACCGTGAAGTCGTACGTGTCTCCCACATTTGGCGTGCCGCCGGGAATCATGACGGAGTACTGGAACTGAGGATTGCCGCAACCTTGGCAGTTGTTGCCCATATCAATGGCCACGGTGTTGCTGGTGTTGATCATATTCGGGCCCGAGGTTATGGTGACCGCAACCGGCAGCTTGGCTCCCTCTTCTACTTCAAAATTAAGTTGGTAGCTGGTCGAGGTCGAGCCGCAGCCATTGCAACTGTAGGATGACCACTGCGTGCTTATGGTCGCTAGGCTGTTCGCGCCGGATAGCGTAATGCCAGGCACGGACGTCGTGCTGGCCGTTATGGTCAGGTAATCCGAGGACGGGATCTGACCCCTGACATTATTGATCGACCCGGCGCCGACCCCGCCATTGTTGTCCTGGTCAAGGACCCCGAGGACTATATAGTTTTGGCCGGTCGGAACGGTGACCGTAAACTGATTCGCGCCAATCACCGGGCTGGCAATCTCAGTAACGTAAAAGGCGGTCGGATTGCCGCCGGCGCCCGACAGTTGGATCAGGCCCAGATACAGGGGCGCGCCCTTATTAATTGTGATGGTGTTCGGGATAGTCACCGAGCTCGTAACCGTGGCGCAGGTTCCGGTGCAAGCGGGCGTGCCGATGGTCACGCCGATAAAGTCTGCGGCCGTCGTATCGCTGCACCCGTTCATTGTGTAGTTGCACCAGCCGCTCGGATGGGAATCGCCGTCCAGGGAGTCATAGGATCGGGCCTGGAAGTAGTATGTTTGGCCGCTGGTGAAGCTGTAGCCCGTTCCGGCCAGCAACGCATTGGTGAGGAGCCAGACGCCGTTCTTCCCGCTCGGCTCGAACACGTAGTGGGGGCAGGTGTTGCCGCTTTCAGCACATGCGAATTGTCCGCCGCCGGATCCGCCGCCAAGTGCTGTGCTGGTGCTCCATTGCACCCAGTACCCATTCGCGTCTTCCACGCCATTGCTGTTCTGGCTCGGGGTGAATTGAATCAGGGCGCCTTGCGGGTTAGGGGTGATGTTAGTGATCTGCGGATTCTCGGTCGGCGTTGCAAAGGTCGGATCGGCCATGGTGAGGTCAGCGTTGCTGACATTTGCATCGACCGTGATTGCGACGCTCCCCGTCGGGTCAGTCGCATTCGGCTGGCCCTGGCCGATTGGATCCATCCATGCGGAGATCGAAACGCTGCCCGGCGGCACGCCGCGGATCGTATAAGCTCCTCCGGCTTTCAGCACGGTCTCGGTAATGCTGGTGCCGGGTCCGCCATTCCCGCCGCAGTTATTGTTATTCACCGACAAGTAAGTCTGCCCTGCCTGCGAGCCGCTGTAGCTCACCGTGCCAGAGACCGTGAAGCCCACATTCGCGTTGAAGTTTTCTCCCTGCACGTTGTTATTGGTGGCGCTATTCAAGGCGAGGCCCGTAATGCTGGTGGGATAGAACAACGTAGCAGCGCCCGGAAGTGACGGCTCGATCGAGTATGTCCCGTTGGGAATGCTGCTGAACGAGTAGTTCCCGTTGACGTCGGTCGTCTGTGATTGGACCAGCGTGGCGCCGTTGTAGAGACCGACAGTAAAGGTGACGGGCAGGTTATTGTTGCCGTTATAGCAGTAATTATTCAGGAAGAACTGCCCGCTCACCGTCGAGCCTGCAGGATTCACTGTGAAGGTGTACGTCTGCGTGGCACTGGTCTGGTTGAGGCCAATGTCCTTGATTGCTGCGGTGAAGGTGAAGGTGCCTGTCCCGGTAACTGTTGTTGAGGACGCCGTTTGCAGCGTGAGAACGCTGGTGCCGCTGTCGACGGCGAAGAACTGCTGTGAGAGCGCGGCTGTGCCCAGCGCCGTGGGCGTATTCGACGCGATCTGGGTGCCGTTAATGATCCACGCGTAATTGCCGCTGCCGCCGGCGATGTTAGCGGTGATGGTGTCGCCATAGGCCTGGCCATCAACCGCAGCGGGCGGATTCGATGTGGGTAGCACATACGTCGATGAGTTAACAGTGATGCTGAAGCCCTGGCTTATGGAAGCATTGGTGGCGCTGTCTGCCAGCTTCATTGTGAAGTTGACTGTGTAAGGCGTGGTTAGGTTGGATGGCGGTCCACCGATATTCAAAGCGCCAGGGCCATTGGGAGAGGTGCTCAGGCCGTCACTCGGGAGCCCGGAGACGACGGTAAGCGAGAGATCGCCCTGGTTGCTTCCGCCAGCCCCGGTCACCGAGCCTGAGTAATTGACACCGACGTATCCGGTTGGGAGCGTAGACGAGAGCGTCAACGCGCCGTAAATGGTGATAGTGAAGTTGGCCGTGGCCGTTTGATTTGGAGTGATGCCGGAGTCGACCACCTTGACGGTGACGTTATAGCTGCCAGCGGTAGTCGGAGATCCCGTGAGGGCGCCAGTGGCGGCGTTGACCGTCAGGCCCGGAGGAATGCTCGAACTGCCTTGCGCCGCCCAGCTCCATGCGTAGTTGGCGGAATTGCCGGAGCCGCCGGCCGCGGTCAGCACCTGCGTGGGCGTCTGACCCACATCCAGCGAGTTCAGGCTCGTAGTGGTGATGGTCAGGACCGTTGAGGCCGTGATGCTGCCAGACGTGCCGGTGATCGTACCGATCGCCGTGTCGGTAGCCGTGATGGTCCATGTGCCATTGCTCGCGAAGGTGGCCGAGAAGCTCTTGGTCCCACTGCTGAGAGTCGAGCTTGTCGGCAGGGTTGGCAGTGGGGCGGTTGCGTCGCTGCTGGAGAACTGAACCGTCCCCCCGTAGTTGGGCGTGGTGTTGCCGTACGCATCGATCGCAGTCACCGTGAAGTTAAAGGCGACAGCGGTGGTTACCGTGGCAGGAGCTACGACCGAGAGCTTGGCCGTGATTCCGGGACTCACGGAAATGCTGCCCGAAATGCCGCTGATTGACGCGTTCGCCGAATCGGTTGCGGTTACGGTTTGTGTGGGGGTTGTCTTCAGTGTCACCGCGAAGCTGCCGGTTCCGTTGGACAGTGCTGAACTCGGGGGCAGCGATGCCTGCGAGTCGCTGCTCGTGATCTTCACAGTTCCCGCATAAGCGGAGGCGATGTTGCCGTATGGGTCAAGCGCAGTTACGGCAACGCTGAAGGATGCACCGGCTGAGGCTGATGCCGGCGCGCTGACCTGGAAGTGAGATGCCGACGCCGCGCTGACCGCGATCGCGCCGGTGGTCCCGGTGATCGTTCCCTTGCTCGCATCGGTGCCTGTGACAGTTTGGCTGCCGGCAGTCTTCAGGGTCACAGGGAATGTCCCTGTGCCGTTGGTGAGACCTGAAGACACGGGCAGTGCCGCCGCCGAATCCGTGCTGGTGAAGTTCACCTTGTCGGCGAACGTGGTGACGGTATTGCCGTAGGTGTCCTCGGCAGTAACAGTCACATTAATGGCGGTTCCGGCCGTAGCCGTACCTGGCGCTGACACTACAAGCTTGGTAGCTGCCGCCGCATTCACGGTAACCGCGGCGCTGCCGGTGAATCCGGCATTCGCTGTGTCGGTCGCGGTAATGGTCCTGCTGCCGGCGGTAATCAGTGTCGCTCCGTTTGCAAACGTGTAGCTGCCCGAATTCGCCGCAGTGAAGGTGTAATTGGCGGGCAGAACAACACCTGAAGCAGTGTCAGAGCTGGTGAAGTGCACCGTGCCGGTGTAACCGCCGATGACGTTGGCGTAGGCGTCAGCGGCCGTTACTGTGACGCTGAACGCGGTTCCGGCCGTAGCCGATGAGGGCGCGGTAACTAGAAGCTGCGACATCACAGCCGGACTGACCACGATGGCTGACGACGTTCCAGTGATGGAGGCCGTTGCAGTGTCTGTGCCCGTGATCGTCTGGCTGCCGACGGTTTTCAGGGTTGCTGAGAAGCTGCCTGTGCCGCTGGTCAGTGTCGCGTTTGCCGGCAGAGAAGCCTTTGCATCTGTGCTCGTAAACTTCACTGTCCCGGTGTAATTGGTGGCCACGTTGTTGTAGGAGTCGTATGCGGTCACCGATAAAGCAAGCGATGCTCCGGCAACCGATGCAGCAGGCGCTACAACCGTGAAGCGGTTTGCCGCGGCCGGACTAACTGCGATGGTGCCGGTGACGCCGGCAATCGCTCCGTTGGTCGCGTCGGTACCAGTGACGGTCTGACTGCCCGTTGTCTTCAGGGTCACCGGGAAAGTTCCTGTGCCGCTGATCAGGCCCGAAGACGCAGGCAGGATGGCAGACCCATCTGAACTCGTCAGGTTCACCTTGTCGGAGAACGTGGTCACGGTATTGCCGTAAATATCTTCGGCGGTCACTGTAACGTTAAACGCGGTGCCTGCCGTAGCCGTGGCCGGGCCTGAGACTGCGAGCTTCGAGGCTGCTAACGGACTGACGGTTGTATTGTTCGAGGTCCCGGTAATTGAAGCGGTCGTGGAGTCGGTGGCCGTGATGGTCTCAGCTCCCGCCGTCTTGAAGGTGGCGGCGAAGGTGCCGGTGCCGTTGGTCAGGGTGGCGTTTGCGGGTAACACGGCCTTGGTATCGGAACTCGTGAACTTCACCGTCCCTGGGTAGCCGGTCGCTATATTGCCATCGGCGTCGTACGCGGTCACAGTGAAGTTGAAAGAGGTTCCGGCAGGCTCAGAAGCGGGCGCCACGATCGCAAAAGTGGAGGCTGGCGCGGGGCTGATATTGATGGAATAGCCCTGCGTAGCCATATCGCCGTAATTGTCGGTGGCCGTAAGAGAGAAGGGGAATGTGCCTGATTTAGTAGGGATACCGGAGATGCCGCCGGAACTTGCATTGAGCGTAAGGCCGGTAGGCAAGGCGCCGGTTATGGCGTAAGCAAGCGGAACTACGCCGCCGGTGGCTGCGAGCGAGGCACTGTATGAGGTGCTGGCTGTTCCAGGGCCCGGCACAGTCGCGCTTGGGGTGGGAAGCGAGATTGGCGTCCCTTGAATTGTGATGGTCAGCGGAGACGAGGTCACAGTCAGGGGGGTGGGCGTCCCCGAGTCAGTAACAGTAAAGATCAAATTGCTATATGGCGAGGCGGCGGCGCAGGCGGCCTCCTGGCCCATGCTTGTGAATGTAATCACGCCTGAGGAACTCAAAGTGAGGCACGCGGGCAGTGCGCTGCCGGTACTCGAAACGGCCCATGTATACGGGGAGATGCCACCGCTAGCCTGCAAAGCAAGTGACAACGATGACCCGACGACGCCGGTCAGGCTTGAACTTATCGTAGTTACCGCCGGCGCGGCAGGTATAGTAATGGACGCCGTACCGGTCTTGGTGGTGTCGGCTATCGAGGTCGCCGTGATGGTTGCAGTTTGGGGACTGCTGGTCGCCGCCGGCGCAGTATAGGTTGCCGACGTGGTGGTGGTGTTCGACAGCGTGCCTCCGCCACTCACAGTCCAGGTAACCCCGGCCGAATTCTTATCGTGGGTTACGGTTGCGGTGAGGGTGGTCGAATCGGTGCCATCCACAGTAGTTGCCGCTGCCGTAACGGTGAGACTTATTGGCTTTGAGCTGCCGCCGCAGCCAGTCAACGCAACCGCCACTAAACTAATGAACAGAGCAGGGATGACAAACGAGCTGAAAAACTTGGTGCGGAGCATAGTTTCTTCCTTTTGCACCTTCACGGTGCGGCGGCTGTGAATGTCGTTTTGGTTTAGAGGGGTCGTTGCAAGTGACCGGATGTGGGGGGCGTGCGGAATCGGATGCGTCTCAAGGCAAATCTGGCTCATAAGCCTGAGCCAAGGGTTGACGTTCCCGCTATCCATCGGATTTTCCCCATACCAGGGGCGGCGTTTTTTGTTGGGTGGGTTGGACTCGGTCACAAGGGTAAGGTACCCCGCTCTTCGCGAGACTCAACCCACACTGCGTCGCTCTTGGATTAGCGAAATCATTTTTCGCGCGGGACGACGAGGCGTGCAATACGCCTTCCGGCGTATTGCCTTAGTGGTAAATATCGTGACTTGAATCACAGCCGGGAGATTCGCCGCAACAGCGCAGCGGAATCATGGATATAGGATTTGACCTTGCCTGGGCGCGCTCGCGGACGGCCCGCGCAGAATTGGCTGTTTCGCGGAACATGCCGCACCTGCCCTTACCGCCGCGGCCAGCCGGGTCCTGACACCGAGTTTGCCGAAGATGTGCTCCAGATGCTTCTTTACGGTGCGCGGACTGATGCGAAGGCTGGCGCCGATCTCGGCGTTCGACTGTCCTCGAGCGATCCACAATAGAACGTCCGCCTCTCGGCGCGTCAGACCTAGTCGCCTGAAAGCGGTAATGGCATAGGCCTTCTTCGTACGCAATCTCCCCACCGGTTGTAATTTCGACTCCGGGATTGGTTCCAACTTGCTCACGCGAGGCGGATTCCATTTGTCGCGCAGCGCCACTTCAAGAGGAACATTCAGACTGTCGGAATGATTCTTTGGCCAAGACGACGCTTATAGCAATACGCTTTTCGGCGTATTGCTGCCGGCGTGAGTTAATTCCCGGGAGTGTCAGGTACCCGTGCCAGCGCGATCGTGGCTGCGGTAGTGCGGTTCTCCACACCGAGTTTCTTGAAGATATGCTCGACGTGCTTCTTTACCGTTGCCGTGTGCATCTCCAGAATGACGCCAATCTCGTGGTTCGTCTTGCCGCAGGCAATCCAGTTCAGGACCTCGGTTTCGCGAGTCGTCAGCTTCAGTTTCGCGGCGACCTTCGTATCCTTGAGCATCCGTTCCTCCTCCATCAGAATCAGGTTCGCTCGGGGCTGCGAGAGGAGGCGGATGACCAGCCGTTTGTGTTCTTTCTCATAAATCAGCGGAGATCGAACTGGCGGTGCATCATCGCTCACCGATAATTGCGAATCCTGCTGCTGCACCCAAACTAGAAGCTCCGCCGGCAAGCGTCGATTGATTTGCCGCGTGGAACCGAGATACTCCGCCAGGTATTTGCGTGCGTGCGCGTTGATGAATTCGACCCGCTCCTGCGGGCCGCATTGAATCACCCCGGCGCCCAGACTTTCGACGCCACGCTGCAGCATCTCTAACTGGTCTTGTACCCGGCTGACCATTCTCGCGTTCTGCCATGCCCGGCTGATGTGGGGGCGCGCAAGATCCGCGATGGTTCGCTCACGATCGGTAAAACGCCGGCCGTCATGCCAGCCGACTCCGATCACCGTGGGTGCGGTGCAACCTATGGTGATGCAGAGTGCGTCTGCGATTCCATAATGCCGGTAGAAGTCATTGTGCAACCCGCTGTTGCGAAGTTGCAGTTGGCTCCATAGATCCGAAATGCGCAGAGTGCAAGGGAGTTTTGTGTTCTGCGCGTGCAACAGCACCGGATGTTCGTTCATGTGCAGTTCCCACAGGCGGCTCGCTAGGGGGCTGGCAAGTTCCGGGGTGTTGACGCAGTTGTGCGACTCCGATTTCTCCGGGCACATTTCGTTGTAGGTAACGTGGGTGGCTGGGATGAGACGGGCAAGGGCGTCTACAAGGCGCGTGAGAAAACTTTCAAATGGCTCGGCACTATGAACCGTATAGCATTCGCGTGCGAAGGCCAGAAGAGAGTGTAGATCGGATTGTCTCAGACTTTCCATGCAGGCACGATCCCCGTGCGGAAGACGGACCTTGGTAACCAAATACGGCTAAAGACGTATATTGGCGAGAATCTTATCCCAGTCCTCGTTAAGATTGCAAACCAAGGCGGCGCACGAAAGCGCCTGTTCTGGCTCAGAGTGCGGTGCGCACTGATCTACTGTGACGACTGCCCCGCTTGAAGGCTCAAGTGAATTACCGCCGTTTGGTCTCCCAGCGGAACCGCGAATGCTCCTCTCACACGCTCGAATTCGCCTTCAGGGACAATCGAGCCGATGCCAGCAATCTTTGCCGGCTGGTCGATACGCAGCAGCGCGGCGGGGGTGAATGCGTCCCTGGGCGCGAGCGAGATTTCGACTCTGCTGGTTGCCTTATCGAGAGTTATGCGCTGGAACTGCCCACTATCAAGCGTCAGCCAAACGCCCAGCGGCTGAAGGTAAACACGCTGCCGCTGGCTATCGAGCGGCTCGATGGTCACCGATTGGCCTGAGTCCTCAACATTACCTGCAAAAGCCAGCCAGCCGAACTCAGGATCCTTTGCCAGATACGCGCCCGTGCTCCAGGCATGACCGAAGAAGTTTGGCCCGTAGTCGCCGCTATATGGATCGAATTTCATCATGTCGGGGTAGCTGTGGAACGCTGCCGATGCGAACCCGTCCTGGTCAATTCCGCTGATAGCGCCCATAGTGCCGCCATAGCCGATGCGCAGTAAGTAGAGATCGCGCGGGTCGCGCCGGTAAGCATCGAGCACCGGAATCGCATTGATTCCCGATCCATAATGGTGCAGTTGCCGCTCCAGCCGTTCATACTTCCCGCCATACAGGAAATCCCAGTAGCGGCGCGCGCTGCCGTTGTATCCCCAGCTCGGTATCGTGGGCATGTATCCCTTGATCGCGTCCAGCGTTACCTGGGCCTTGTCATTCATCCCAAAGTAGCGTGTCCAGGCGTATACCTCTTCCTGACCGGTCGAATCCCACGGCATTTCGCTGCCGAAAGGGAAAGCGAGCTTTTGCCAAACCTCGGCCCGCGCGCGCATCGCCGCTTCAAGCGTTGCAGCCTCTTCGGTCATCCCCTCGCGACGCAGATCGTCGAGCACTGCGATAAACACATCGCCTTCCATCTGACCGAATTGGGCGAGATCCTGCGCATATCGCGTCATGGCCATCGTGGTTTCGTAGGCCTGAGTCAAGTACCATCGCCAGTCGTGGTGCGTCACCAGGCCCTGGTGATCGCGGGCCAACCGGTAAAGCGCCCAATACGCCGCAACCACGTGCGGATAGTTAAAGGATCGCCCTGTATCTTCACTGGCTTCCTGGCTCCAGCTCTCCCACGAGTGCCAATCCATGTCGCTGCGGTAGTAACCAGCGGGCAGCTTATCGGGTTGGTAGTAGAACAAGCTCTTACGAACGCCGAATTTGTGAGGACCATCTTTGAACTGGATACCGCCCCACATCACGTTGTCGACAAAGTCTTCGAGTTGCTCTACCTGGTGCTTGTCGGGCCTCACATACTCCTTCATTGCGGCTGCCAGCCAGGAGCCGGCGCCGGCCTCATCGCTCAATCCCGCAATCCACACCCGGCTGTCCTCGGTCACTATCGCATTCGCTTCGCGGTCGTAACTCATCACCGACGGCGCGCGATGAAAAGGATCGTCCTTTTGATCGAACCACTGTTTTGTGAAGAGGAAGTTCCCCAGATCGTCGATCGCTTCAGTCTCAGGCTTGATTACCTTGTACTGCACGGTTTCCACCAGGCCATCGACGTACGTCACCGTGAGTCGCGCACGTCCCCACTGCTTGCCGTGCAATATGTAACGCTGCCAACCGTGCGGCGTTTTTCCATCAGCCTTGATCTCGATGGCGCCCGCAGGTTCCACCGCAATGGTCTTCACCGGCTGCGGATAATTCAGAAAGAGGCTGGCGTCGATATCCTGCGGCAGAATGTAGCCCGGAATTCCCACGGCTACCGGCATGCGCGCTTCAATAAGCGTCTTTTCAATTGACTCGATCGAATCGGCCACCAGGAAGCGCAAACCCACGGTGCGCTCCTGACCCGGCTGCAACACGATGCTCTTAGCCGGATTCCACTCATCTGCATTCTTCCACTCGTTCTGCTGGTACGCTGCAGACGCCACCATCCATTCGTAAAAACCTTCGAATGTCATGCTGCGGGGCGTCAGATCGTGAAATAGCTCGGCCTTGTGTGCCCGCCCGCGTTCACCGCCGATCGGGTTGTAGGCTTCAAATGGCGTCTTTCCATCGGGAACCACAACCAGGGCAGGTCCGTGCCCGTTGAGACGCGTAACTTGCACATAGCCGCCGTCGAGCGCGATGGACGGGTCGGAGAAGCTGCACACGGCGTGCGCTTCTTCAAGGTTTTTGCCGTTCAGAATATTGTCAAAGATAAGCGGGATGCCCAGTGCGCCAATTTCAATTGCCTTTCTGCCGGAATTTCTGAGCGTGAACCGCATCGCCAGCTTGCCATTCACCACGAGCCAGCTACGAGTCAATTCCAGCGGAAAATCAGCAGGCAGCGTCGGCCGCAGATCGTCGCGGCGCAGCTCTCCTTGTTGAGCCGGAAGCGGCTTTACCGGCTGGCGCTCGAGCGCGGTCGAATAGCCCTTCCACTCATTGGCGCCCACCTCGCGCAGGCGCACGTCAAGATCGCCCAGGTGGTAGTAGCCGTCGGTCGAGCGCGCCGCCAGTAACTCCGACGGAACAAAATCGAATCCCTCGCTGCTATCCGGCTCAAGTCCGGCAACCGTTCCGGATGAATTCACCAGTCGCAAATTCAACTGCGGCGCATGGTAACTCGCCAGTCCCTGGTCGAGCATGGGGCCAAGTCTGGCGTCGCGGCCCGCGGGATACCATTGCCCGATCGCCGAGGCACTCAACGCTGCCACACTCACAGCAGCTAATAACCTGGCTGTCTTGTTCAAATGTCTCAAGAAACCTTCCAGATAAATTCGGTTAGTAAGTCAGCCGTTGTTTTAGTTACCAGCTACCGCGCTCTCCAAAGATATCAATAACGTTAGCGAGCCGCCTGCAGCCATTCTCCCAGTTCGCAAAAAGCGCGCGCTCCAGCCGATCGGCATGGCCTTCGAGCAGCGCGGCAATAATCTCTTCATGTTCCTTTACCGACACATGCAGCTCGTTGATGATGGAGCTTGCATACAGCCGCCAATAGCGCTCTGTCTGTGGTTCCACTGCGCGGTGCATCGCCTTCAGCCTCGGCCCCGAACCGGCGGCCAGCAGCAGGCGATGAAACTCGTGATCGAGGTCGAAGATTACCGGCCCGTCATAGCCGCGCTCTCGCGCAATTTTGTCCAGCTTCAAGTTGATGGCTGTCAGTTGCGCTGCCAGGGCCTCGCGTTCCTCTCGTGGCAGTGAGGCTGTGCGCCGGCCAGCCAGTCCCTCGATGCGCCCGATGATCGGATACAGTTCGCTGGCGTCTTCTTTCGTCAACGGCGCAACAATCATTCGCGACTTGCTGCCGTTGCGGTACTCCAGCACATAACCCTCGCGCTGCAGCAGATACAGCGCGCCTCGTACCGGCGTCCGGCTCATATTGAGGTGATCGCACAGATCTCCCTCCACGATCCAACTACCGGGCGCAAGGTTGCCGTGAACAATCAAATCGCGGACCTGCTGAAAAGCCAGCCCCACGCTTGTCCCATGCTCCGCCTTCTTCGATAGGTTCTGCAATCTGTTTATAACTCCAGCCGTCGCGTCTTTCATGCTTTCACTCTCCGGCTCAAGAACACTCACATTTCTGCAACCAGCTCAACTCGCTTCTCCCATGCAGTGTCCGTGGGGGCGCGAATTCAGCCGTCGAAAAGGCGCCTGCGGGCCGGGGGGCCCGCAGCGACAACCGGTCGACCACCCCAACGAATAGCGTCGGGGTGGTAGGCCGGCGCTACCGGTTCCAGGTTCGTAATACGCGCTGCAACTCGTTAGAACTCGATGTTGGCGCGGAGTTGAATGTGGCGCGGACCGTTGTTGGGTCCTCCGGTGGCAAGGCCAAATGTGTTGCTCTGCGCACTGGCGTTCATAAAACCGTTGCCGTTTCCGAAAACAGGATGGTTCCACAGGTTCAGGAACTCGCCCTGGAACTGCAACTTCACTCTCTCCCACACCGGGAAGTTCTTGGAGACCGAGAGATCGTGATAGAACCCGTGCGTTCCGTGCAGGAACAGCGGAGGCTGCAATACGCCTGCCGAGGTGTTGGGGTTGATGTAGCTTGTATTCGGCCCGCCATTCGTCGATGAAGCAAGATACTTCGAATCCAGCATCACGACATAATTTGGAGTGCCGTTTTCCCAGTTTGCTTCCATTACCGATGCGGGAAGGCGATGCACATGTACTGCCTTCTGCAGTTCGTGCGTGGTAAGCCCGTTGCTCAAGGTCACGCCACCGTCGGCGTAGTCGTTAAAGGTTTGATAGCCGCCCGTCAGCAACTGGGGCATGCCGGTTTGCCAGGTGATGATATTTCCGAGCGTCCAGTTGCCGAGGATCGAACTCAGGGCATTGTTTCCATTTAGCCAGGCTTTGCCCTTGCCAATGGGCAGATCATAGGTGCCATTCATGTGTATTACCTGGCGGATGTCGTACTCGGCCGGCGTGTAATTGAGGCTTTTCATTGACTGACGCATGGTGAACAAGTTGTTGGTCGCCGTCCATTGTTCCTGCGAATCAAAGCCGAGCGTGTGGCTCCAGTTATAGTTCGCATTCAGTTGCAGCCCCTTCCAGTTCTGCTGGCGGAACTCGACCTGGAGCGAGTTGTAGTTGGAATATCCTGCTGCCTCCAACTCCGAAGCAAGATACGTCCAATACGGTCCGCCACTGCCCGAGGTATAGGGATTGGCCTGGAAGAAGTTGACGGGATAGGTGCCAGTGCCGGTGTATCCGAGGTTGGTTTGACAGGGAGTGAAGTTGGCGCCGATGAGGTTGCAAATATACGGAACGGTACCCTGCCAGCCGCTGAGCACGCTGGCCATGGCGCCGGCTTCGCCATAGGTAAGGTAGTTGAGGAACTGCGCGTTGCCAAAGTCAGAGAGGCCGATTCCCGGACCAGCGGAAGCTTCGTTCTGGAAGGCCTGGGTCATAATGGGCAGCGCGTATTGGCCCGCGTATCCGTTGTCGGCAAACGACTGGATGCCGGCCGCCTGGTTGATTTGATAGTTGGCCTGGGCGTGCTGAAACTCGGTGAGGAATCCGTTCTCGAAGATGTTGACCTCGTTCGGATCCATCGAAACCCACTGATGCACTGAGTGGTTGCCCTGGTAGCGAATTTCGATGGCGCGGCTGGTGCCTAACTCACGCTGGATTCCCAGGTTCCAGGTTTCTACATAGGGCTGCTGAATGTGCGGGTCCATGCCCACCATGTTGAAGTTTTGAAAGGCCAGTTCCGACTCCGGCTGCGAAGCCATGTACGTAGCGGGAGACAGCAGATATGCCGGCATCGTATCGCCCAACGCGAGGCTTCCCGCCTGGAAGTATCCGGTGGATGGACTGGTGGCAGGATAGAGGTTGAAGTACTGATAGAAGAAGGAACCGTAATCCGACGCCGCATCCCAATAAAACTGGTAGGGCTCATTGAACTTCTTCAGGCTGAAGCCCGCGCGTATGACTGTTTTGCGTCCGCCCATGAGTTTGCCAAGGGGACCTGAGTCTATGTTTGGATTCCAGGCAATGCCCACCTGCGGCTGCGGCGAGCGATCCCACGGCTGATAGGCATGAGGATTGACATCGATGCTGGGGTCGGCTACTCCGCCCAGCGTTCCCGGCTGAAAGATTTGACCCACCGCGGTAGGTCCCCAAACGCCGACGGCGCCCGCGGAGTGGTACGCGCCGGTCTTGTCGTAGTTATCGCCGGTGTAGTCCCAGCGGATGCCGTAATTCACCGTCAAGCTGGGCGTGGCGCGCCACGAATCCTGCGCATACCACGCCCACGCATTCGAAACTTCATCGAGGTTGTATGCGGAGATTCCCGTGTAATACGACTTCGTTTTTTGGTTGTATGTATAGCTGCCGCTCACTCCGCTGATGCGGCCCACCAGCGTTGCATACAGACCTTCTGCTTCGCCAATCTGGCCCGCCGATGCGTTGGGGAAGTTCGACGTCGAAAAAGCGTTCAACGCCGGATCGCCGTTCGCCAGGCCGAGTCCGTAATTCGGAAAGCCCGCAGGCGGATTCCAATAGTGATCCTGTTCGCGATACCACGAGGCGCCGAACTTCATTGTGTGGTTGCCGCGCTGCAATGAGATAGTGTCAGAGGCGTTGAAGAGCGGATAGTATTCCGTGACCGGCAACGAGTAATACTCTCCCGAGTTTGCAATTGCCCAGTTGATGGTAGGTTCAGTGGCCCACAGGGGCTTCTGGTTATAAGAAAACTTGGCGGCGTTATACAAAAACCCGCCGCGGAACTGGTTGATGAGGCTGGGGGAAATATTCCAATCCACCAGGGTGCCGAGAGTAAAGTTGCGAATCTCGTACCCGGAGTTTTGGGCGGCAAAGCTGGCGCCGGGGAAGGGCTGCGGATAATTGTTAGGCTTGCCGTCCTGCGTCATGTTCCAGCTAAGGCCGGTGCGCAGCTTGGATGAGATGTTGTAGTCAAACCTGCCCATCGGGTAATAGAGCGTCTCAGGATTCGGCTCCTTCCAGTTCAGCGTGGATACGTTCGGATCGCCGGCGATCGCGGTAACTGAGCCGTCACTCTCAGAGCCGGTGATGTTCGAAAGCTGCGTGCTGACGATGGAGTTCGGCGTGGTGGGCAAATTGGCGTTGAGACCGGCCACAAGATTGTAAAGATTGACCGTATTGGTCTGGGTAGCGCCGGAACCGGTGGTGTAGGTGTATCCAAAGTTCCCGGCTTGGGCGGCTGCGGTGAGCACCGTGTTCGAAAGGTCGTAGGTGCCGGGAATCTCGCGCATTGAAAATGTGCCGAAGAAGAACAGCTTGTCGTGCAGGATCGGTCCGCCCACGCTGCCGCCAAAGTCGTTGTAAATCACCTTCTGCTTGCTCAGGTGGTCTGCATCGTTCGTCCAGGTGTTGGCATAGAGGCCGTCGTTCTTGAAGTCCTCAAAGGCGCGGCCATGGAATTGATTGGTTCCGCTGCGGCTTACGTAGTTGACCTGCATCGACGACTGCCCGAAGCCTTGGTCAACATCCATCATGTCGGTCTGGACTGCCATTTCACCTATGTTTTCGATACGCGCAGTCACTACGGGATCGGCGTTGCCACCGTAATACTTGCCGCGCGATGGGGCTCCGATTACGCCATCGATATTGCTGCCGGTGTCCATTTCCACTTCGCCATTGAAGGTCCCAAGCATCAATCCTGTCTCGCTATAACCCGGATTGCCCTGGTAGCCCGGCGTCAACGCCACAAGCGACGACAGGTCGCGCCCGCCCAGCGGAAGGTCTTCGACATATTTCAGGTCGATCACATTTTCGATGGAGTTGGACGAGGTCTCGATCAGAGAACTGGAACTGGCATCCACTGTAACGGTTTCATTGGTCTGCCCGACTTTCAGCGAAGCAAGCACGTCGGTGGTTTGGGCAGCGTGGACAGAAATCTGATCCAAGTCCAGCTTGGCATATCCTGCCTTCGTTACTTCGAGACTGTAGATGCCGATAGGCAGGTCGACAAACGTATAGACACCTTTGTCGCTGCTTCTTGCAGCGTGGTGATCGTTGGTGGCCACTTGCACCAGCTCAAGCGTCGCTTCCGGCACGATGCCGCCGGTCGTGTCCTGCACGCTCACTGCAATACTTCCCTGGGAACCCGATTGCGCATGCCCCATGCAGCAGGCAGCCACGATCATCGCGATTCCAGCAAAACAAGCCAGCGGTTGGAAGAGATTGCGCCTCATTGAAACCTCCATCAAGTTTTGTCGTTCATTTGGCCGCCAGAGCAGCTTCCGGATTTGGCGGTGGTTGGGTAAACGTATTCTCACTTCAACTCAGTGCTAAATTATGAATGCAATTTTGTATTTTCTACAAGAGATTTTTCATTGTATCCATTTTTTTCTCCTCCATGGCATGCATCCTTTTGACTGCTGGAGCCAAGCCTCAGCAAGATGTTTGTCGCGCAAGTGTTTTATTATCAGTCTATTGTCGCGGATTTTCCGGTTTCGGCGGCAGCCTATTCCAGTCCGGCGTCGGCTGGTTCAGCAAATTGCGTACAAAAAAGTCCATCAGCCGCCGTTCCCCGTACCGCCCGCCCGACCCATGCCCGCCACCAGGAACCTCAATGAAATCAAAGTCCTTGCCCGCCTTGATCAGCCGATCCGCGACCTGGAGCGTCGTGGACGGGTCGACATTCTTGTCCATCTCGCCCATTACCAGCAACAGCTTGCCCTTCAGGCGCCACGCATTGTCCACGTTCGACGACTCGGAATACCACGGCCCCACCGGCCAGCCCATCCACTGTTCGTTCCACCAGATCTTGTCCATCCGGTTGTCGTGACTTCCAGAATTGGCCACCGCAACCGTGTAGAACTCGGGATGAAACAGCAGCGCCCCCATTGCGTTCTGTCCGCCTGCCGATGTTCCGAAGATGCCAACGCCCTTGGAAATGTCGTACCAGGGATACTCCGCCGCCACAGCCTTGTGCCAGAGGATGCGGTCCTCGAATCCCGCGTCCTTCAAGTTGTGCCACGCCACATCGTGGAATGTTCGGGAGCGATTGTTGGTGCCCATGCCGTCAATCTGCACCACCACGAATCCCAGTTCTGTGAGCGGCTGAATACGCGTGCTGAAGCTCTTGGGCACAAACGAGCCCTGCGGCCCTGCATAGATGTCCTCGACTACGGGGTATTTTTTCTGTGGATCGAAGTTTGCCGGACGGTAAATTACGCCCCAAATCTCGGTCTTGGCGTCGCGACCCACCGCATGAAATGGTTCAGCCGGCTTCCAGCCTGCCGCCTCCAACTGGGAATCGTCAGCCTTATCGACCGTCATTACCAGGCTGGCGTCTGCGGCGCGGTGCAACTCCATCACCGGGGGTAGATCGAGGCGCGAATACGCGTCAACGAAATACTTCCCGTCCTGCGAATACTCGAGCGTGTGATTGGCCTCTACCGGGCTGAGCGGAGTCAAACCCGTGCCGTCAAAGGCAATCTTGTATGCGTGCACGTAGTAAGGGTCTTCACCAGGATTCATTCCGCTGGCTTCAAAGTAGATCTCGTGGTTAGCGTCATCCACGCGATCGACCGCGCGCACCGCCCAATCGCCGTGCGTGATCTGCCGCTCCAGCGCGCCCGTCTGTCCGTTGAAAAGATACAGGTGCTCCCAGCCGTCGCGCTCCGACGCCCACACAACCTCTTTACCGTCGTCGATGTCGTGGCGATAGTACTTGCCGTGATCGAATTGATCGTCTGTGAGCGGCTCGTAATTGATGAAGGTATTGCTGGTTTCTTCAATCAGAGTGCGCGCCTTGCCACTGGCCGCGTCTGCTTCAATCACCCGGTAAACCTGGTGGCCGCGCTGGTTGTACTCAAAGGTGAAGCCGCGTGAGTTTTTCCACCACTTGAATTCAAGCATCTCGTAGGGATTGGGGAACAGCGCGTTGTCGATCGGCATTTCCTGTTTCGTGTCGATTTGAAACAGCACCGGTTGAAACAACGCCAGCACATCTCCGGGCTTGGGATAGACCATGGTTGAAGACTCAGGTTGCAGTTGATCGGCGGGTGAAGACTCGACGTAATGGATCAAGCGCCGGTAGCCGGGCCTGATGCGATAGGCAGCCAGGTGCTTTGAGTCGGGTGACCATGCGAGCGTCTCGACGGCGTAATAATTACCCTCGGAGCCGTCCTCGCTCAGCACGGCAGTTTGCTTTTTCGCTTCATCCGGCTTTACGGTTGCCGGTCGAATTGCAATGTTGTAGTTCTCAACAAAGGCAAGCCACTTGCCGTCAGGAGACGCAACTCCATGCGCAGCTCCGTTGATGGCTTTTGGCGTTGAATCGTAGCCTCCGTCATCGTCTTCGTCATCTGAGAAGTCCCCGGGGCGCGGCAGCTTCTCGCAGGAGTACGCCGTCAAATCGCAGCGCCAGAAGGCATGCGCGTGCATGAACCGGAACGCCGTGCCGCCCTCTTCGAAGTGCGGCTGTTCAAACGGCAACGCTTCGGGCTTGATCTCCTCTCCCAACGCCTTGCTCAGCACGCCTGCCAGCCGCGCATGGTCGAAGGCCGGCTTTATTGCCTGGGTCTCGGCATCCACTGCAATGAACTCGTGCCCGCCGGATATGGTCCGCCGATAGATGAAGCGATGACTCCCCTCGATCCACTCCACGTGGTCCGGTAAATGCTGCACAAGTCCGCGATATTTCGCCTGTAGATTGAGAGCTCTCTCGTAGTCGGCCGGAGTAAGCTGCGCGCCCGCTGTTGCCGGCAACCATCCCAGCAAAAGGAAACCGGCAACGAGAGACATTTTGAGCTCAATGCAAAGTGAGGACAAAAATCCTCTCGTCAATTGAAGTGGTTGCATTGCGAGTAATCCTTTCGAGAGGGAATAACGCCGAAGCGGTTCGCTTGAGAAGGCGACGCGCCGTCAGCGGCTTGCTAAATCGGCAGTATCGATCTCAGCAGCCATCGTTGAAACTCGAGCGGGATAAGCCGGAGGCCTCGAGTCTGCCGGCCCCCAACCATAGATAAACTCTGTCGCACTGCCACAGATGCGTCCCTGGCATGGGCCCATGCCGCACCTTGTGTGCAGCTTGGCCTCGCGCCACCCGGCGCACTCCGCCAGCGCCGCGTGCGACACATCTTCGCACCGGCAAACAATAGTCGGCGCTTTGGGCAGGCTGCGCAACTCAGCGCGCAGATCGAATGTCCCGTCAAGGCGATGCGCGAACTCCTTCTGCTTTCTTCGCTTGCCGCTCAAAGCGATTGCCCGCGCTGTGCTGCCCGCGGCCGCCCATCCGGCAATCTCACCTTCAACCAGCGCTTTCTCCAGGCCGCCAATTCCCGTCAGCTCGCCCACGCATGCCACGCCCGCCACCGAACTTTGCTGCAAATCGTCCACAGTTACGTAGCCCGCGGCAATCTTGCAGCCAAGCAGCCGCGGCAGTTCCAGATTCGGCACCAGATGGAATCCGCAAGCCAGCCAGTCGCAGCTTATCGCGTGCTCTGTGCCGTTAACGCATACCAGCGCGCGTTCAACTCGCCCGTGCCCCTCGACTCGCGTTACCCACGAATTGAGGCGGAAGGGCACAGCCAGCGTGCGAAGCCGGTAGCGCGCGCCTTCTAACATTTTGCCGGGCTGCGCAATCATCGTATGCATGCCGAAGCGCGCCAGCCGCGCCAACGGCGCCTGCTCAAAAATGCCTTCAATATTCGCTCCGGCCCTTGCAAGTGCCGCGGCGACTGCCAGCAGCAGCGGACCGGTTCCGGCCACAACCACTCGCTTGCCCCGCGGGTCGAGCCCCGATTTCACCAATGCCTGCACTCCGCCGACTCCCATGACGCCGGGCATGGTCCAACCGGGGAAGGGCAAAAACCGCTCCCGCGCACCCGTGGCCAGAATCACCCGCTCAAATTCCACATCACGGCTTCCAGACTCTGACTCCACGCGCAGCCAGCGGGGCGCGACGAAATCCACGGCCTGCCATCCCGGCCAAATCTCACAGCCTGAGGCATCCAGGCGCGCTTTCCACGCGGCAAACTTCGCTCCATGGGGATATGAATTCGCTTTGTGCGCGCTTATTCCCCGCCAGATCTGGCCGCCAGGCGCAGGATTTGCGTCGAGCAGGCAAACGCGTTTGCCGGTCTCAGCAGCTACGGTAGCCGCGGCAATGCCTCCCGGCCCGGCTCCCACCACCACCACATCGAAGCGCGCGCTCATCCCGACACAACCTCCATGCCGTCAGCGCAAAGCAACTGGCAACTGCGTTGATGCGAAACGCCGTTTACGGTAACCCTGCACTCCATGCAGATGCCCATGCCGCAGAGCGGTCCGCGCGCCTCACCCTCGACTGAAAACCGGCACGGCTCGCCGGCCATCATCACCGCCGCAGCCACGCTGGTCCCCGCGGATACCTGCATCGGCCTGCCATTTACCGTGAGTGATACCTGTGCCTCAGCCAACGTTTCCTCCGGCTTCACTGTGCCAATCCATCAGGCTCGTCGCGGGTACAGCAGCGATCATAGCCCGATTTTGTTATTGCGTACAATTTTGTATATCAAAAATATCGGGAATCCCCACTGCGCGATCTGCTCCCTCGTCCTTGGGAAACGCCCCAGCAAGCAGCGCTTCGGCGGTCTGGTCTTGACCAATCCTTTCTTTCAAAATACGAAGTTGTATACAATTCGCAGTTGTTGTATAACTCAATCGATGCGCTGGGGACCGCCCTTCCTGCAAATCCATTGCCTGCCTGGTCTAAATCGGAGAGCTCCATGAGAATGTTCCAACGGATGGCGCGCGCCTTTGGCCGTTTGACCGCGGCGACCTGCCTCTTGGGCGGTGCCTGTGCCATTGCGCAATCCGGGCCTCAACCCCAGATGCCGCAATTCATTCAGCAGTTCTCAGCCGACCTCGAATCGATAGACAGCACCTACACTGTCGGTATCGATCCGGCACGCAGCGAGCGGCTCAAAAAGTTTTATTCCACCACTGAGGCTGATCTCGCCTTCATCAACTACGACGCCCTCACGCACGAAGATCAGGTCGACTACCTTCTTCTGCACCACTTCGTAATCTCAGGCGAACATCGCCTCACCCTTCGAAAAAAACAAATTGATGAGATGAGTCCGCTACTACCCTTCGCCGCTACCATTGAAGATCTGATGGAGAAAAAGCGGCTGATGCAGCATCCTGACGCGGAACAAGACGCGAAGGCGCTCACCGAAATGGTGAAGCAGATCAAGGCCAGCCGCGAGCAACTCGAGGCAGCCGTGAAAGGCGAAACTCACGCAGACGCGAGCCAAAAGCCGAAGATCGATCCCGTGGTAGCCAATCGCGCCGCCCAAGCTACTGAGCAACTCAGCGAAAACCTGCACAAATGGTTCGATCAATATAACGGCTACGATCCGGAATTCACCTGGTGGGTCGACATGCCCTACAAGGCGGCCGCGGATTCGCTCAAGGATTACGCTGCATTCCTTCGGGAAAAGGTTGCGGGCATCGCGCCCGGCGACAAAACAGCCATCATCGGCGATCCCGTTGGCCGCGATGCGTTGCTCGATCAGCTCAACGACGACATGATCCCTTACACCCCTGAAGAGCTGATCGCCATCGCCCAGACTGAGTACGACTGGTGCATGAAAGAGATGCTCAAGGCCTCGCACGAAATGGGCTTCGGAGACGACTGGCACGCGACCGTTGAAAAGGTAAAGCAGATGCACGTTCCTCCCGGCGAGCAGCCTGACCTGATCCGCAAGCTGGTTGTTGAGGGCAGCGACTTCGTCAAGAAAAACAATCTGGTCACCGTTCCTCCGCTCGCCGACGAAACCTGGCACATGATCATGATGAGCCCCGAACGCCAGCTAGTGAATCCATTCTTCACCGGCGGAAACGAGATCAGCGTCTCTTATCCCACCGACACCATGACCTACGAGCAGCGAGAGATGAGCATGCGCGGCAACAACATTCCTTTTGCGCGCGCCACCGCCTTCCACGAAATGATTCCCGGGCACTTTCTGCAGTTCTACATGCAGGCACGCTATCGCACCTACCGCGGCATCTTCGAAACGCCTTTCTGGACTGAGGGCAACGCGTTCTGGTGGGAGATGCTCTTCTGGGAAAAGGGATTCGACCAGACTCCCGAGGAACGCGTTGGCGCACTGGTGTGGCGCATGCATCGCTCTGCGCGCATTATCTTCACCATGAACTTCCATCTGGGCCACTGGACGCCCCAGCAATGCGTTCAATACCTCATCGACAACGTCGATTTCGAGCCAGACAACGCGGCAGCCGAGGTGCGGCGCTCTTTTGACGGCTCGGTCGGCCCGCTCTACCAGAGCGCATACTTGCTTGGCGCTCTGCAATTCCGCGCCTTGCATCAGGAACTGGTTGGCAGCGGCAAAATGACCGATCGCGAATTTCACGATGCAATCCTGCATGAGAACAACATGCCAATCGAACTGCTGCGGGCGGACCTCGAAAATCAAAAGCTGACTCGCGACTTCAAAACAAACTGGAAGTTCTACGGGGATCACCCGACTCATCCCTGAGGGCTCCACTTATTCGATAGACTTACAGCCGGACCCATGAGGTGAAACGATGAAACGCGGATTTGATCGCAGAAAATTTCTTGGCGGAGCTGCCGCTGGCGCGGCTACGTTATTTGTCACTCCCGCGGCCGCCTTCGGCGCAGTCCGCCCCGAGCAGGCCACAGCCGGCAGCGGGACGGAAGACACTGCTACTCAGGATCTGACGCATGCGAAAGTAGCCAGGGTGCAATGGAAGGCCCAGCCATTTCCAATGCCCGATGTGCGCCTGTTGCCCGGCTTTTGGAAAGACACAATGGAGCTGAATCGCAGCTATCTCTATTCGCTGCCCAACGAGCGCCTGGCGCATAACTTCCGCGTCACCGCAGGCATCGCTTCCGATGCCGATCCACTGGGCGGATGGGAAGCTCCCGACTGCGAGCTGCGCGGCCACTACGTTGGCCACTATCTCTCCTCGTGCGCGTTGATGCACGCCAGCACCGGCGACAACGTCATCCGCGCCAAGGCCAACGACCTGGTTGTCATGCTCGCCGAGTGCCAGCAGAAAGATGGATACCTCAGCGCATTTCCGGTTGAGCTCTTCGATCGCCTGCGAAACCACAAGAGAGTCTGGGCGCCCTTCTACACGTATCACAAGATTCTTGCCGGCCTTATCGATATGTATGAGCACACCGGCAACCAGCAGGCGCTCAACATGGCCACCCGCATGGCCGACTGGACCGTGGCTTATTCCGCCCCCTTCAGCGATGACGATTGGCAGCATGTGCTGATAGTGGAACAGGGCGGCATGATGGAGGCGGCATTCAATCTCTATGCCATCACCGGCAACGCGAAGTATCGCGACCTGGCCTATCGATTTGAACATCACCGCATCTTCGATCCCCTCGCTGCCGGTGACGACAAGCTCGACGGCAACCACGCCAATACCAATATTCCCAAAATCATCGGCGCTGCCCGCGGATACGAGCTAACGGCCGATGACCGCTATCGCCAGATCAGCGAAAACTTTTATCGCATCGTCACCGAGCACCACGCCTACTGCACGGGCGGCACCAGCAACGGAGAGATGTGGCACGCAGCCGATGCAATCGCATCCGAGCTCGGCCCCGCGGCCGAAGAGTGCTGTTGTTCCTATAACATGCTCAAGCTTGCGCGCCATCTTTATGGCCAGAATCCCGATGCGAAATTCTTTGACTACTACGAGCGCTTGCTCATGAACGTGCGTTATGGCACGCAGGATCGCAACGGCATGCTCATGTACTACGTGTCTTTGCAACCCGGCATGTACAAGACATTCGGTACGCCCTTCGACGCCTTCTGGTGCTGCACCGGGACGGGAAGCGAAGAGTACTCCAAGCTCACTGACTCAATCTATTTCCACGACGATTCATCCCTCTTCGTCAACCTTTTCATCCCTTCCACGCTTAATTGGAAAGAACGCGGACTCAAGCTGCGGCTCACCACGAAACTTCCCGAGGACGACCGCATCATTCTGAAGATCGATGCAGCTCCTTCAAGCCGGACAGCGCTCAAAATTCGCGTTCCCTACTGGGCCACCAAGGGCGTGACTGTCAGCGTTAACGGCGCCCAGCAGGATGTGACGGCCACACCTTCGACTTACCTCACACTCGATCGCGACTGGAAGACCGGTGACGAGGTCACAATCGATATGCCGCTCACGCTGCACCTCAACACGGCACCGGATGACAAGACTGTTCAGGCCGCGATGTACGGGCCGCTGGTGCTCGCGGCTTTGCTCGGTACCGACGGGCTCACTACCTCGATGATCTACGGCGGCAACGGGCCTCGCGGATTCGATGACGGCTATCCGATGCCGGCCATCGACCTGCGCCACCGCATGCATCGCGGCGAAAACGGCGAAGCGATTCCGCCGCCTCCACCCCCACCACCCATCGATGAAGTCTGGTTCGAGCAGGCCGAGGCTTCGCCTCAATATGCCCTGCGCTTCCACACCAGGGGGCGCGGGCCAACCCATACGCTGGTGCCTTTGAATCAGATCATGGACGAGCGCTATTCGGTCTACCTGAAGCGCATCGATTCGTAACGCTGCGCGGCGTCAGTGCTCCTGGCGCCGTACTCACTAAACCATCCGGCGATCGAGCGCGCATCAGCTCTGTTGAATCTGAGGACGGTCCGCCGCGCTCCCGCCCTGCCTGGCCCTGCGTGTCCAATACAGATACACCGGAATGCCCATCAGTACAAGGATGAGGCCCGGCCACGTGTACTGTGGCTTGTAGCGCAGCAGGGCAAGGCAGATTCCAGATGCCAGCAGAATATAGAGCCCAGGCAGCCACGGGTACCCGAATGCTTTGTAGGGTCGCGCTGCGTCAGGGCGTCTACGACGCAGCACAAACAGGCCTGCGATGGTGAGGATATAAAACAGCAGAACCGCGAAAATAATGTAATCGAGCAGTTGGCTGTAAGTTCCCGATACGCACAACACAATCGCCCAGACGGCCTGTATCGCGAGCCCCGCAGCCGGAGTCTTGTATTTTCGATTCAACTGCCCCACCGCCCGAAAAAAGAGCCCGTCGCGGCTCATCGCATAGTAGACTCGTGCTCCCGCCAGGCTCAGTCCGTTCGCGCATCCAAATGTCGAAATCAGAATCGCCGCAGCCATCAGGTACCCGCCCGCCCGCGGAAACACTTGCGTCAGGGCAGCAGTTCCGATGCGATCTTCGGTGGCATATTGGATTCCCCGCGCCAGAATCGTGGCACCATGCGGGTCGCCATGCAGCGGCAGAATCATGAGGTACGCCGCGCTCGCCAGGAAATATGCGGTCAGCACAAATCCTGTTCCCAGCACCAGCGACAAGGGAATATTGCGTCGCGGATTCTTGGTCTCGCCGGCAGTAAAGGTCACGTTGTTCCACGAGTCCGATGAGAACAGCGACCCCACCTGCACCACCGCCAGAATCACCAGCAGGTTCACCATCGCCGTGGTTCCGCCCACGCCCACCTGGAGTGGATGCAGCGTCTGCCAGCCCGCGTTCTGCCAGAAGCCGCCCCAGTGCTCCCCAAAGTTCGCCGCAACAGCTTGCGGGGTGCGCCCCACCGTGAATCCCAGCACAATCAACCCTGCCAGCGATGCTGCCTTGGCTACGGTGAACACATTCTGCACCAGCGCACCCAGCCTCACTCCCAGCATGTTCAGCGCGGCCAGTACCACCACCACCGCGATGCCCACCAGGTTGGCCGTGTTAACGCCGATCTCCATGTTGCCCAGCACCATCGGCCCCACGCGAATCGGCGGAACGTGCGCGATATGCCACAGCCAATGAGTGCCGGAGATAGAAGGGAAGAAGACGCCCGCAAACTTGCCGAATGCCACGCATACCGCCGCAATCGATCCGGTTTGGATGACCAGAAAAAACGTCCAGCCGTAAAGAAATCCCCACGGCGGCCCCAGCGACTCGCGCAGGTAAACATACTGCCCCCCGGCCTTGGGCATCATGGCCGCCAGTTCGCCGTAACTCAGCGCGCCGATCAAGGTCATGACGGCGGTAATTACCCACGCCGCCAGAAACAACGCCGGTGAATTGGTGCCGCGGGCAATATCGCTGTCGACGATGTAAATGCCGCTGCCCACCATCGAGCCCACAACCAGCGCGGTTCCGCTGAAGAGCCCAAGACTTTGCGTCATCTCGACGACGTCCTGCCGTCGCTGTCCATCCGCTGACTTTGTCTGCACGGAGGCTGCCATCCTGGAGTGACCTCATGTTAACGTTCGAGAGGGGAAGTGCATCTGCAGGCTCTAATGGATCACGGTAATTTGCGCCGGTGAGGAGCGTGAATCTGCACGGGGCGGCTGTGCAGCTTGTAACTCATTGTATCCAACTTAGTATTTACTTCAACGAATACCACTTCCGGTGTCCGGTCAGCCCGGGCCCCAAACTATTGCAGGGGCGTAATTTTCTCGGCTTTGTACCAATTGCCTGTGACGCCATTCGCGGTTTCGCGGTAAAATCCTCCTAACGTATGCAATTTTGTAGACATTATTATGCCTAATATTTCTTTGCCTTTACGGATTGAGGTCATTGACTCGCATACGGCCGGCGAGCCCACTCGCTGCGTGCTCTCAGGCGGTCCGCATCTGGGTACTGGCCCCATCGCCCACCGTCTCGAAAACCTGCGCATTCACCACGATATCTTTCGCCGTGCCATCCTCTGCGAACCCCGCGGTTCTGAGGTGCTTGTCGGCGCTCTGTTGCTTGAGCCTGTCGACCCCACCGCCGCGGCAGCCGTCATCTTTTTCAACAACGCCGGATATTTAGGTATGTGCGGCCACGGGATGATCGGCGTCGCCGCAACCCTTTCCTATCTGGGCAGAATCGGTCCCGGTAAACACCTCATTGAGACTCCCGTCGGCGAAGTCACCATCGCCCTGGATGAGAAAAACGAAGTCACGGTTTCAAACGTTGAAGCGTACCGTTATCTTCACCGCGTCCCCGTCGAACTACCGGGATACGGCCTCATTCATGGCGACGTGGCATGGGGCGGTAACTGGTTCTTCCTCATTGAAGAGCATCCATTCACCTTGAGCCTGGAATGCGAAGAGCAGTTGACGGCATTTACCTGGCAGGTGCGGCAGGCGCTTGCGGCAAACGGCATCACCGGCGCTAACGGAGCAGAGATCGATCACATCGAGCTCTTCACTGCCGCGCACAATCCTGCAAATCAAAGCCGCAATTTTGTCTTATGCCCCGGCAAGGCCTTCGATCGTTCTCCATGCGGCACAGGGACCAGCGCCAAAATGGCCTGCCTGGTTGCCGATGGCAAACTTAAGCCCGGCCAGTTGTGGCGGCAGGAAGGCATTCTCGACAGCGTCCTCACCGGCCACGTCGAGCTCGACGGCGATCGCATTCTGCCATTTATCACAGGCTCTGCATTCGTCACCTCCGCAGCTTCGCTTATCTTCCAGGCCAACGACCCGTTCCGCAACGGAATCACCCTCCACAACGGAAAGGTGCTGTGAACGCGTCGACAAACTTCGACGTCGCCGTTGCCGGGGGCGGCATTGTTGGCTGCGCCTGCGCGCTGGCCTGCGCAAAGAGGGGCTTCAGTGTTGCGCTGGTTGAGCGCGACGTGCTGGGCAGCGGCGCTACTGCCGCCGGAATGGGCCATATCGTGGTTATGGACGACTCTGACGCGCAGTTTGCGCTCACACGCTACTCCCAGAAGCTATGGCATGGGCTCAATCTTTCCCTAGCGGCAGAATATGTGCAGGCCGGAACGTTGTGGATTGCGGCCGACAGCGAAGAGATGGAGGCCGCGGAGCGAAAGCACAACTGGTACTCCGCGCGCGGGGTACCGTGCCGTCTGCTTAGCGCAAGCCAATTGAAGATCGAAGAGCCGAATCTCGCTGACGGGCTTGCCGGGGGATTGCTGGTTGAAGAAGACTGTGTCGTCTATCCGCCGGTTGCGGCGCTGGATCTGGCGCACAGCGCTGAAAAGCTGGGCGCGCAGCTCATCGTTGGCCGCGCGGTAAAAGCCCTCGGCAACGGCTGCATTGTGCTTGAAGATGGAACGGAGATCCGCGCGAACCGGCTGATTCACGCGCTTGGTGCTTACGCCACCGATCTCATGCCCGAACTGCCTGTACGTAAACGCAAAGGGCATCTCGTCATCACCGATCGTTATCCCGGCTTCGTGCATCATCAGCTGGTCGAGCTGGGATATCTGAAAAGCGCGCACAGCTCCGCAACTGACTCGGTCGCATTCAACGTTCAGCCGCGCCCCACCGGCCAGGTGCTGATTGGCTCGTCGCGCCAGTACGGTGCTGAAGACACCGCCATCGACCACCAGATTCTCGCCAGAATGCTGGCCCGCGCCGACATCTACATGCCAGCCATCGGCGACCTCAATATCATTCGCGTCTGGACAGGTTTTCGTGCGGCTACGCCTGACAAGCTTCCGCTGATAGGGCCGGCTCCCGGCGATTCAACCCTCTGGCTCGCCACCGGACATGAAGGCCTGGGCATCACAACTGCGCTGGCCACTGCTGAATTGCTGGCCGACGCCTTCACCGGCAAAGAGCCGGCCATCGCACCTGAACCTTTTCTGCCCACGCGCTTCGAACGAGCCACAACATCAGCGTATGCAACCCGGGAGGAATTATGAATTGGACCGGCGTTATGCCCGCCATGACCACCGCTTTTAACCCCGATCTCTCCGTCGATCACGCTACCGTTGCGCGCCACGCGCAATGGCTTATCGAGAACGGCTGCACCGGCGTCATCTGCCTTGGCTCATTGGGCGAGGCCAGCACGCTCAACTTCACTGAGAAGACCGGCATCCTGAAGACGGTGGTCGCGGCTTTGGGTGGCAAGGCTCCCGTTGTCGGAACTATTTCGGCGCTTTCAACCGCCGAAGCAGTGGAACTGGCGCGCGCCGCTCACGCCGCCGGCTGTTCGGGCCTGATGATTCTGCCGCCCTACGTCTACAAGGGCGATTGGCGCGAAAACAAGGCCCATGTCGCGGCGATTCTCAAGGCCACGCCTCTGCCCGGCATGCTGTATAACAATCCGGTCGCCTACGGCACTGACTTTCTTCCGCAGCAGATCGTCGAGCTCGCCAACGAGCATCCCAATCTGGCCGCGGTCAAGGAGTCGTCAACTGATGTTCGCAGGGTTACCGCAATTCGCGCCCTGCTTGGCGATCGCGTTGCTGTCTGTGTCGGCGTCGACGACGCAATCGTAGAAGGCATTTATGCCGGGGCCGTGGGCTGGGTTGCGGGACTCGTAAACGCCTTCCCGCGCGAGTCCGTCGATCTCTTTAACCTCGCCAGCGAGGGCAAAACCAAAGAAGCAATCGAGCTCTACCGCTGGTTCCTGCCTCTGCTCCGCATGGATACGGTGCCCAAATTCATTCAACTCATCAAGCAGGTTCAGCAGGAGGCCGGTGCGGGCTTTGCACGCGTGCGTCCACCGCGGCTCGAACTGGTTGGCGAGGAACTGGCGGCTACGCGTGCTGCGTACCAACTTGCCCAATCGCATCGTCCGCTGAGTGCTGTGGCCGGCACGCCGTTTTAGTCGGTAGACCTCTACCAGCTTCCGCGTTCTCCAAAGATCTCAATCACGTGCGCCAGGCGGGCGCAGCCGTTTTCCCAGTTAACGAACAGCGCACGCTCCAGCCGGTCTGCATTGCCTTCGCGCAGCGCCGCAATAATCTCTTCGTGTTCGTTCACTGAAAGGTGCAGCTCGCCGATAATCGAGCTGGCATAAAGCCGCCAGTAGCGCTCTGTCTGCGGCTCGATGGCCCGGTGCAGCGCAGTCAAACGCGGACCCGCCCCGGCAGTCAATAGCAGGTGATGAAACTCATGGTCGAGGTCAAAGATGTTCGGTCCGCTCAGGCGCCGATCACGCGCAATTGTGGCCAGCTTCTCGTTGATCGCCACCAGCTTCGTCGCCAGTTCCGCGCGTTCTGCCTCTGGCAGTAATGCGGTGCGACGGCCCGCCAGTCCTTCAATGCGCCCAATAATCGGATACAGCTCGTTCGCGTCTTCTTTCGTCAGCGGCGCAACAATCATCCTCGACTTGCTGCCATTGCGGTACTCCAGAACGTACCCCTCGCGCTGCAACAGATAGAGCGCGCCTCGCACAGGCGTCCGGCTCATATTCATGTGTTCGCACAGATCGCCCTCCACAATCCAGCTCCCCGGCGCGAGTTTGCCGTGAACTATCAAATCGCGGATTAACTGGAAGGCCAGTCCCACGCTGGTGCCGTGCTCGGCCTTTTTCGATCTCTTCTTCAAACCGTGAACAACCTTTGTCGCTGTGCCTGCCATTGCTTTCGCTATCGCGCTCAGAATCCCTTTCCCGGCACAAGCTTCTCACACCTGCAGCGTTGCCGAATCTTTCCCAAATGGAATTCCCGATAGGAACTTTGTGCTCTTAGCATACATCTTGGCATCTATGCCAAGCGGCTTCAAGTCCCGCTGATTCGCAGAACCGCTCTTGCGGATTTGTAAGTGAAATCGGGCTCGCCCCAGGCCGAGAAGTTGGGGTGTATCAATGCGTTGAGGTCAGATTGACGGCCCGGCTATGGCTGAAAATCCTTCGGCTTGTATTCGCCACCCTTTAACAGCAGATCGAGAATCTGGGCCGATCGCAAATGGCACGGTTCCATCTTCAAGTACGTGTAGTTATCGTGCTCTGAGTCGATTACGGGCAACGGTTCCTTGGGGCCGGGAATCTGGTTGAGCATCGTCCACACTCCGGCAGGCGGCGAAACAGTGTCGATAAATCCAAAGCCGGCCATGACCGGCGCCTTTATGCGTGACGCGAAGTCGACAGTGTCGAAGTAGAGGGCGGTTTTCATCGCGTCGGGATTTTCCGACGGCCAGAAAGGGTAACCGGCCTTGCGGCCATGAAGGTCGCCGTTGGTGTCAGCACCTGCCGGCACGCAAACCGCTACTGCGGTTACTTTGTCTGGCCGCAGCCCTGCCAGCACGATGCTTTGTTGCCCGCCCATGCTGCCGCCGGTCAGCACGATGGTCTTTCCATCCCAATCGGGGCGCGTCACCAGGTAATCCAGCACCCGCGAGTCGCGCAGGTACATATTCAGGAAGTACGATTTCTCGCGATCGGTGTTGCCGACTGCGTTGTAGGCCTGGGGGATATTTCCCGACGGATCGGAAGGCAGTTTGTCGTGCGAATCGACGTTGAGAACCAGCCAGCCTTTGGCTGCCGTTTCTGCGTCGGCATGTGCGTTCAACGCATAAACACCCGCGTATTGCAACAGGACGAGCGCGGGGAACTTGCCTTCGCCTGCGGGCTTCGCTGCATAACCATGTGCCCTTGATCCAAGCGCATCAAGGACGAACATACTCATTTCGACACCGGGCACATCGGTCTTGACCGGGGTGAGGACTGGATTGATCGGCAGCATGGCCTGCGTCGCGAGCTTGCCGTCCCAAAATGCGTCGAAGTCAGCGGGACGTGGAGTGGAGAGCGGGATTTGAAGCGGAGCGACGGCTGCGCCAACTGCATAAAGGCCGTTATTACGTCCGGTGTTGCCACCCACCCACTTAGGGGCTGGGCTGGACTGGCTCGCGGTTGCAGAGCCAGCCAGAGCCGCCGCTGAAGTTGCGGCACTCGGCGCCGCACTGCTTTGGCTCGGGGTTGCAGGGCTGGCCGGAACCGCGGCAGCTGGCGCGGGTGAGCCGGTATCGAGATTCGCATACGGCTCAATGGCCACATAGATCATCTCCGGCTGATCGCCGCCGATTTCGATCTTGTCCTGGCCCGAAGACAAATCGAGCTTGCCTTCCTTCACAACCACGGCATTGTTTCTGCGAATCGTCCACTTATAGGCATAGGTGGGCGCGACGGGACCCGGCGTAACGGTCCAGCCGACTGTCTCGCCGATCTCGTAAATGCCGTTGGGGTGATAGGGCGTTAAAGTGAGCTGTTGTTGGATCGGAGCCCGTTGAGCGAATGTAAACGCACCGGCGAGCAGAAATGAGAAAACGAAAAGAGCGCGATTTTGAGTCATGAGAATCTCGGGATGATGATACAAGCTGTGGCCCGAAGCAGCGAATTTGCTTACTGCGGAGGTTCGCGAAAGACTCTCTCGCACCGCTTGACGCTTAGGTTTAATCTGATGTTCCGGAGAGAATGAGTGCGGACCCCGCGGCAAAGTGTCCTGAGAACCCGGATTACCGAGTGGGAAGACGGAGTTGTGTCCCCGGCCGACGACTTTTTGGCCGTTGAGGAACCACTTGAGATTCGTATCTGCGGAAGACCGCTCACAGTGACCATGCGGACACCCGGCCATGATCGCGAGCTTGCCGCCGGGTTTTTGTGGACCGAAGGTTTGATCGAGGAAACCGATCAGATTGTCAGCATCGAGCCGGTCGGGGACGACGTGCCGAATGGCAATCAAATCGCCGTCGAGCTGCGCGAGGGTTTTCCAGAAACTGACAGCGAGGGTCGAAACTTTATTGCCGGTTCGGGATGCGGCATCTGCGGCAAGGCTTCAATTGATGCGGTACGGGCCCGCGGGCTCAGGCCGGTGCAGTCGGATTTCACTGTCGATCCGGAAGTGCTTTGCGCATTGCCCGGCAAGCTTCGCGCCGAGCAGGAGGTATTCGGCCGGACGGGCGGCCTGCACGCGGCAGCCCTGTTCAGCGTGAGCGGCGACCTGATCGCCCTGCGCGAAGATATTGGCCGGCACAATGCAGTGGACAAGATTGTGGGGTGGGCGCTGCTTGAGAGGCGGCTGCCGCTTTCAAGCCACGTTTTGATGGTAAGCGGACGCGGCGGCTTCGAGATTGTGCAGAAGGCAATCGCGGCGGGAGTGCCGGTATTAGCGTCGGTGTCGGCTCCATCGAGCCTGGCGGTGCGGCTTGCCCGCGAACTGGGACTGACACTGGTGGGATTCCTGCGCGGACGGCGTTTTGTCGTCTATGCGGGCGAAATACGGTGTGTAGGAAAACGCAAGGTTGCGGTTCCCTGAAACGGGGCGTCGAATTCATCTGGCTGTAACATTGCAATACTGCCGCGCGGCTCGCGCTCGATAGAAAAACACCGGGTGAATGCCCCAATCTATCCTATCTATTCCGGCGTTGCAGCCGTATGCTAACATTCGTTACCCGACCATCCCCGGAGTGCGGGAATCGATGGCAGAACTTTCTATCAATAACCAATCGCACGAGTTCCAACTGGGCGAGCGGCTCATCGACGTGATCCTGCGCTCGCACGTTGAGATTCCCCACGTTTGCTACCACCCGCAGCTTGGTCCGATTCAAACTTGCGACACCTGCATGGTTGAGGTGGACGGCAAATTGACGCGCGCCTGCGCGATGGCCGCAGCCGATGGAATGAAAGTGGTGACCGACTCAGCCTGCGCAAAATCGGCGCAGAACGAGGCCTTTGACCGCATCCTCGGAAATCATCTGCTCTATTGCACGGTGTGCGACAACAACAACGGCAACTGCACGGTGCACAACACCACGCAGCTGCTCGGCACCGAGCACCAGCAGACTCCCTTCAGGACCAAACCGTATGAAAAGGACTTTTCCAATCCCTTCTACCGCTACGATCCCGACCAGTGCATCCTGTGCGGCCGCTGCGTTGAGGCCTGCCAGAATTTGCAGGTGAATGAGACGCTCAGCATTCGTTGGGAAGATCCGTACCCTCGCGTGCTATGGGATGGAGGCGCGCCGATTGGCGAATCGAGTTGCGTGTCGTGCGGGCATTGCGTTTCGGTTTGCCCGTGCAACGCGCTCATGGAACGGACCATGCTGGGCGAGGCCGGCTTCTTTACCGCGCTGCCTGAGAATTCGCTGAAGGGAATGATCGACGTGGTGAAGGGAATTGAGCCGGAGATGGGCTACGGCGCAATTCTTGAGGTCTCTGAAGTTGAAGCCGAAATGCGGGAGTCGCGTACCAGGCGCACCAAGACCGTGTGCACGTATTGCGGCGTGGGCTGCAGCTTCGACGTATGGACACGCGACCGGCACATTCTTAAGATCGAACCGGAGCACGGCCCGGCCAACGGCGTATCGACCTGCGTAAAAGGTAAGTTCGGCTGGGGGCACGTGAATAGCGAAGATCGGCTCACTACGCCACTGATTCGCGAGCACGGTGAATTTCGCGAAGCCTCGTGGGATGAAGCGCTATCGCTCGTCGCGCGCCGATTCACTGAGATCAAACAAGCTTCAGGCCCCGATTCGCTGGCGTTTATCTCTTCGTCGAAATGCACCAATGAAGAAAGCTACTTGATGCAGAAACTGGCGCGAGCGGTAATCGGCACTAACAATATGGATAACTGCTCGCGATATTGCCAGGCGCCTGCCACCATCGGACTCTTTCGTACCGTGGGTTATGGCGGCGACTCGGGATCGATTGCGGATATCGAGCAGGCCGAACTGGTGATCGTCGTCGGCAGCAACACCGCCGAGAGCCACCCGGTGCTGGCGACGCGCATCAAGCGCTCGCACAAACGCGGCAAGCTCAAGCTCATCGTCTCTGACCTGCGAGAAAACGAGATGGCGCGGCGTGCCGATTTGTTCATCCATCCCAAGCCAGGCACAGACCTCATCTGGCTTTCCGCGGTGACGCGTTACATCATCGACAGCGGCCAGGCCAAAACGGATTTTATTGAGCAGTGGGTCAATGGATTCGATGAGTACCGCATGAGCCTTGAGCCATTCACGCTTGAGTTTGCCAGCGAGCGATGCGGCCTGTCGCGCGAAATGCTGCTGAAGATCGCGCAGATGGTTGTTGCGGCGCGCAGTGTGTGCGTTTGCTGGGCGATGGGCGTTACGCAGCACTCCATGGGCTCTGACACTTCAACGGCAATCTCAAACCTGTTGCTGGCTACGGGCAACTACATGCGGCCGGGAACCGGCGCTTATCCACTGCGCGGCCACAACAATGTGCAGGGCGCGAGCGATCACGGCGCGATGCCGAACTTCTTCCCCGGTTACCAGAAGGTTGACGATCCGGCGATTCGGGCCAAATTTGAAAAAGCCTGGGGCGTGACGCTGCCGCCCAAACCCGGCCTCAACAACCACCAGATGATCGACGCCATTTACGAGGGCAAGCTCAAGTCGATGTACGTGTTTGGCGAAGAGATGAGCCTGGTGGACTCAAACGCGAATTATGTTGCGGGCGCGCTGGCCAAGCTCGATTTCTTTGTGATGCAGGAGATTTTTTTCAGTGAGACCTGCCGCTTCGCCGATGTGATTCTGCCGGCCAGTCCCAGCCTTGAGAAAGAAGGGACCTTTACCAGCACGGAGCGTCGCATCCAGCGCCTTTACCAGGCGCTCGAACCACTCGGCCAGAGCCGCCCCGACTGGCAGATAATTCAGCAGATCGCCGACCATTTGGGCGCGAAATGGAACTACAGCCATCCATCGGAAATCTATGCTGAGATTGCGCCGCTCACGCCCATCATGGAGGGTGTCACTTACGAACGGCTTGAGGGCTACAAGTCGCTGCAATGGCCGGTGGCAGCCGATGGATCCGATCAGCCGCTGCTCTACACAAAGAGATTCAACACGCCCGACGGCAAAGCCAAATTCTTTCCGCTCACCTGGTCTGAGCCGGCCGATCAGCCCAATGCCACGTTCGATCTGCACCTTAACAATGGCCGAATGCTCGAGCATTTCCACGAAGGCAACATGACCTATCGCACCGAGGGAATTCGTGAGAAAGTTCCGTGCACGTTTGTTGAAGTTTCGCCCGAGCTGGCTGAGATTCGCGGCATTCAGGACGGCACATTGGTTGAGCTCGCTTCGCGTTACGGCAAGGTGCGCGTGCAGGCCATTGTCACCAATCGCGTGAAGGGCAACGAACTCTACATGCCCATGAACTCATTGGACGAGCCCGTGAACCTGCTGACCAGCAGTCACACTGACAAAGTGACCAGCACGCCAGCGTACAAGGAAGCCAGTGTAAAGCTTGAAGTGATCCTCGCAACGGGTCCACCGCCGCTGCCGCGAACCAATTCACGCTACGGGTATCCCACTCCGCAAACCGGTGTTGAAGTCGAGCGCAAGTGGAAGCGGCCCGACTATCGCCCGCCCGGCAAGCTGGTCCAAATCGAGACGAAATAAACGGGGGGAGACCGCAATGGCAGAGCCAATCACTCTCACGAAACCGGCGCGTGACCCGCGCAAAGAGCTGCAGGCACGCCTTGAAGCTGCGCCTCTCGAACATGCCGAAGCTCTGCTCGATTCAATGGAACTGTTGGAGCAGTTGCACAAGAGCGGCATATTTGAGTTGCTGCGCGGCGTGCTTGGCGCCGGCGATCAGATCCTCGATCGCACGGTTCAAGCGGCCGACAGCCCCGACGGCGTGCGCGCGCTGCGCAATCTGCTCATCCTCGGTAAATGGCTTTCATCCATTAATCCTGAACTCCTCCAGTGCGTTGCGACCGCGTCTGCCGCAACGCTGGGTAGCGAGGAAAAACCGGTCATTGAACCGCCCGGACTCATTGCCTTGCTTAACCAATTCCGTCAGCCTGAATTGCGTCGCAGTATCGCCCTCATTAATCGCTTTCTCGATGTCCTGGGCAATCAGCTGAAGATCGTGGGGACGGTTCGCCCGCAACCATAAACAATCTGCGTTTGTTTTTCCCTCGAGGTGCAAGATGTCGAAAACAGGCCGTTGGGGAATTGCCGTTGCCGGTTTTTTTATGCAGATGGCGCTGGGCGCCGTCTACGCGTGGAGCGTGTTTCGTACTCCGCTGATGCAGCGGTTTCACTGGACCATCTCCCAGGTCACACTTACCTTCACTATCTGCATCCTGGTATGCGGATTTTCAGCTTTTCTAGGAGGACTATGGCTGAATAAATCGGGCAATCCGCGGAAGGTGGCGCTCACCGGCGGCTTTCTCTACGGGCTGGGCGTGTTTCTCGCCGCCTTCTCGGCCAACGGCCTCTGGTGGCTCTATCTCTCTTACGGCCTGATTGGTGGTCTCGGGTTGGGCGCGGGTTACATCGTGCCCGTTGCCGTACTGGTCAAGTGGTTTCCCGATCGCCGTGGGCTCATCACCGGCATTGCGGTGGGCGGATTCGGCGCCGGCGCTTTGCTTACCGCGTCTCTCGCCACCTCGCTTATTAAGAGCGTAGGCGTGCTGAACACCTTTGCGTATCTCGGCATCGCTTATCTTGTCGTTGTGATGGCGACCGGCTGGTTCATGAAGAATCCGCCTGTGGGATGGAAGCCGGAAGGTTGGACGCAGAGCGCGCTGCTGACCAGCCAGCGCGCAAAGCGCGATTACAAGCTGGGTGAAGCGCTCGGAACCTGGCAGTGGTGGGCGCTGTGGTCGCTGCTCTTCCTCAATGTTTCCGCGGGCATCTCGCTTATTTCGCAGGAAGCGCCAATGTTTCGCGAGATCGCCAAGGTCAGCGCGGCAACGGCCGCAGTTATGGTGGGTGTGGTGAGCATTGGCAATGGCGTCGGGCGCATCTTCTGGGCTGCGACCTCAGACCTCATCACGCGCCGTTGGACATTTGTCATCATGTTCATCCTGCAGGTCGGCCTCTTCTGGTTCATGCCGGGAATTGTTTCAACCAGTTCGTTGACACTCGTAGCCTTCGTTATCCTCATGTGTTACGGCGGCGGTTTCGGCACCATGCCGGCCTTCGCAGCCGACTACTTCGGATCGAAAAATGTTGGCCCCATTTACGGCCTGATGCTCACGGCGTGGGGCTTCTCCAGCGCCTTTGGGCCCATGCTCATTGCCCACCTCCGCGAGGTCGATGGGTCGTTTGCTCACGGCTTGCACATCATTGCAGGCGTCATGGCGGTCAGCATACTGGTGCCGCTGGTGGTGCGTCCGCCTCGAGACCCGGCGTAGTGCCCTCTCGCGAAGATAAGAAGTTTGGGGCCTCTTTGCAGGTAATTTCCGTCTTTCCCGCTACTCTCAAATTAGGGAATAGGACCCTGCCGCGAATCCGACGGCCAGGTTTGCCCTATTGCGCGTCAATAATCGTCCCGACCGACGCCAAATTTGTGCCCGTAAGTGATTGGCCCGCAGGTATTTAGAATCTAAACCCTTTGCCATGAAGAATTTACGGCCGTTTTGTGCACTTTGTGTCGTCATCAACTTCAACCGAATCATTTACTTACCCCCTCAGAGAGGGGAGGGGGGGTGGTATGGTCTAGACCGTTCACAACCTGACATTTTGAACCGGGGAGAGCCCCGACGGTTAGATTGCGAAAAGTTACGAATGCAGCATTGGGGGCTTTGCCGGACCACATACAAACGTCTTGGAGTCTGGCGCTAAGTGACTTACGGCGATGTCGTTGAAGTGACGGTTAATTCAACACCTGTAGCCTTGATTGAACTTGGGCCCACCATCAGGTCGAAGACGCCGGGCTCAACCACCCGCTTCATGTCGAGGTTGAAGATCTGCAACGTCTGTGGCGTGACAGTGAATTCGACTGTTCGCTTTTCGCCGGGCTTCAGCGTGATACGCTCAAAGCCTTTCAACTGCATTACCGGCTGCGTGACCGACGCCACCTTCTGGTGCAGATATAGCTGCGGCACCTCATCTCCCTCGCGCATCCCGGTATTTGTCACGTCTACACGCACTTTAGCTGTTTCGCCGACTGCAATCCGCGCCGGTTCCACGCGCAGATTTTCGAACTTGAATGTTGTGTAACTCAGTCCGTAACCGAAGGCATAGAGCGGTTCACGATGACCGAATTCGTAACTCCGGTTTTCTGAGGGCTTGTGATTGTAGTAATCGGGCAGGTCACCCACCGAATGTGGAAAAGTTATGGGCAGTTTGCCGCCTGGATTCACGTCGCCAAACAGTATTTCGGCCGCGGCTGCGCCACCTTCTTCACCGGGAAACCATCCCTCAAGAATCGCAGGAACATTTTGCGCAATGTAGTTGATTGAAAGAGGTCGTCCATTGCTGAGAATGACTACCGTGGGAGTGCCGGTTGCGACCACCGCCTTCACAAGATCGTCCTGAGCGCCGAGCAGGTCAAGCGAATCCCGATCGCCAAGGTGACCTTCGCTCCAGGCCTCGCGATCGGTGCTTTCGTCTTCGCCAACCACAACGATCGCCACATCGGCCTTGCGCGCGGTTTCAGCCGCTTCCTGAATGGATGCAGTTTGAGTGGCGGGATCGACGAGCTTGACGCCGTCAGCCCAGAAGCCGCGATATCCCGGCGGCGCAGTTGTGACTTTGCAGCCTTGTGAAAAGAGAACCGTTGCCTTGCTGCCCACCCGTGCGCGTATGCCGTCGAGAATGCTGATGCCGAATCCGGGATCTCGGCTGTAACCGCCAAGATGAACGTCGGCTGCATTCGGTCCGATCACTGCGATGCGGCTCAGTTTGCTCAGGTCGAGCGGCAGCAGGTTTTTATCATTCTTGAGAAGCACAAACGCTTTGCGCGCAGCCTCAAGCGCCAGTTGGCGGTGTTCCGGACTGTTGTTCACCTTCTCGGCGTAGTCGGGATCGACGTAGGGATTATCGAAGAGCCCGAGGCGGAACTTCGCGGCCAGCACACGTCCCACAGCTAGGTCGAGCTTGCTCTCAGGCACAGTGCCTTGCTTTACCTGCGCAACCAAGGTGCGATAAACGGGCATATCCGCAAGATCGAAATCAACTCCCGCATCGAGCGCCAGCCGCGCAGCTTCTGACGTATCATGCGCCACGTGGTGGGTAAAGATCAGCCCATTCAGTGCTCCGTCGTCTGAGGCCACATAGCCATCGAATCCCCATTCGTGGCGCAGGTTCTGCCCGATCAGCCAGTGATTGATCGACGATGGAACGCCGTCGATTTCGTTGTACGAAACCATCACGCTGCCCACGTGGGCCTCTTTGACCACAGCTTCAAACGGGACAAGAAAGTTCTCGCGAATAATGCGCTCTGAAAAATTGCCGGGCGCAGTATTCGTTCCGCCTTCGGGCTGACCATGCACTGCGAAATGCTTGGCTGTGGCCATCACATGATGCCGATCGATTACGAAGGAATCGCCCTGCATTCCCTCCACCATGGCTACGCCCATACGCGAGACCAGGTACGGATCTTCGCCGTAGGTCTCCTCGGTGCGGCCCCATCGCGGGTCGCGCGCAATATCCAGGTCTGGCGCGAACAATTGCCCGGCGCCACGCGAGCCGGCTTCATCGGCAATCGCCGTATAAACGCGCTTCACCAGCTCCGGATCCCAGGTGCTCGCCATTCCGAGCGTCTCAGGAAAGCTGGTGCTGCCGTACTCCATATATCCGTGCAGGCCTTCGCCGAAGAACAGCGCCGGAATTCCGAGCCGACTCTTTTCGCGCAGATACCGCTGCACGCCGTTGCGAACAATTGCGGCGTTGCGGGGTGACAGTTTGATCTCCGGACCCCATTCGGCTGCGAGAGCTTGCCGGGCTGTCTTGTCGGTATAGGTCCCGGTGGGATCGATCACCTGGACCTTGTTTTCTCCGCTATCCTCTGTCCACACAAGTTCGTTGACTTTTTCTTCGAGCGTCATGCGCTGCAACAGATCAGCAACGCGTGTCTGAATGGGAAGAGATGCATCCTGGTAGGGAAGTTTGGCGGCCTGTGTGTCCGGTTTTGCCTTGTCCTGGGTTGTTTGGCCGCCCGCAGCGGCATACTGCAGCAAAAAGCTGAAACCAAGAACACCGGCGAGCCGGCAATAAGAGCGCAAATTGCAACTCCTGCTCATGAACATGGCCGTCTTCCATCCTTCCTGTCAGTCAACTCGGAGCCTGGTGAATCTCAAGCGATCACTCCCGCTCCGGCGGCACCTCTACCGGTGGCTTGCGCGCGTAGCAGTCTCAGAAAACTTGAATCGGGCTGCAATCCAACACGATACCACCGGCCGTGCGCCTGCACCCGGAAAGTGTCGATTGATGCGGAATATAATTGCCGCTGCGGCTTTCCCGGAAGGAGTGCGCCAAATGAATAACGCGCAGAGTCAAGCAAGGCGTGCCGCGATCTTTGTCGCCCTGGTTGCAACGGCGAATTTGGCCGGCTGCGGTGGAAGCTCCAGTTCCAATCAACAGCAGCAGCCCCCGCCACCGCCTTTGACCGATCCCGACCAGCGCGCCGACGCCATGCTTGCGCAGATGACGCAGGCCGACAAACTGCAGATGGTGATGGGCGGCGTGACCACCGACCTGACCTACGGATACACCGTTCCCCTGGGCGCTGCAGGCTGGGTGCCCGGGAACCCGAACCTGGACATTCCGGCTCTGTATCTCGCCGACGGCAGTGTGGGAGCCGGCAACGGACTGGGACAGGCCACCGCTCTTCCGTCGTCCATTGCCAATGCCGCGAGTTGGGACCTGGCAGAAGCTACGAAATACGGCACGGTGATCGGAACTGAACTTGCCGATTTCGGGGTCAACGTGAATCTTGGCGGCAACGTAAATCTCATCGGGCGCGAACCCCGCGACGGGCGAACCTTTGAGACCAAGGGTGAAGACCCGATTCTCGCAGGAAAGATAACGGCGGCGCATATCTCCGCTATTCAGGCGGAGCACATTATCGGCGGCATCAAGCACTTCGCATTTAACGACCAGGAAAGCGGCAGGACGACTGCCAACGCGGTCATCGACGAACGCGGCGGCCGCGAGAGCGACCTTCTGGCCTTCGAGATTGGCGTCAAGGACTCGAACGTCCAGTCGGTCATGTGTTCCTACAACCTGACGAACGGTGTCTACAATTGCGAAAACAACCATCTGCTCAACGACATTCTCAAAGGCGACTGGGCTTTCCCCGGCTTTGTGATGTCTGACTGGTGGGCTGTGACCAGCACCGTCGGCGGACCCAATGCCGGGCTCGACCAGGAGCAGCCCAATCAGCAGTATTTCTCATCGCTGGGTGCGGCTGTTGCCTCGGGCGACGTTGCGCAGTCAACGCTCGACAACATGGTGCATCGCGTTCTTCGCGCCATGTACCAGGTCGGCATCTTTGACTATCCCCAGACCATCCAATCCATTCCCGCCGAAGCCGACGCCAAGATCGCGCAGGAGATCGAAGAGACCGGCGCTGTTCTGCTGCAGAATTCAGGCGGCCAGTTGCCGCTGAATGCCCAAACCATTCAGTCCATCGCTGTAATCGGCTCGCATGCCGACACATGGGTTCTTTCCGGAGGCGGCTCGGCACAGGTCGACCCTGTTGGCGGAGGAATCTATGGGTCGCAACCGTGTCCGCCATGCTGGTCAAGTATCGTCTGGGATCCATCGTCGCCCATGCAAGCCATTCAGGTACTGGCGCCCAACGCGCAGGTGCAATATGCCGACGGGTCTAATGCCAATGACGCTGCCAACCTGGCTGCATCGTCTCAGGTTGCCATTGTGTTTGTGAATCAGTGGGGCAGCGAAGGCATGGACCAGACCAGTCTGAGTCTTACCGATTATGTTGATGCCACGCCCATCGATCAGGACGCGCTGGTCTCAGCGGTTGCAGCCGCCAATCCCCACACCATTGTTGTGATCGAGAGCGACGGGCCCATCCTCATGCCATGGCTCCGCCAGGTCTCGGCTGTTCTTGAGGCCTGGTATCCCGGCCAGAACGGTGGACCGGCCATCGCCGATCTGCTCTTCGGCGTTACCAATCCATCAGGAAAACTCCCCATCACCTTTCCGGCATCGGATTCCCAATTGCCCCGGCCCGTCACGCCTCAACCTCCAGACGGTGTAACGCCCTTCAACGTCAACTACACCGAGAGCTACAACGTTGGATACAAATGGTTCGATTCGCAAGGGCTCACTCCGCTCTTTCCTTTCGGTTTCGGACTGTCGTACACCACCTTCTCCATGACCAATGCCACGTTGGCTAACAATCTGTCATCTACGTCGAGCCCCAACATTCAAGTTGCGTTCACGCTTACCAATACAGGCGCAGTGGCTGGGTCAGAGGTGGCGCAGGTTTATCTTGGCATGCCCGCATCGCTGAACGAGCCGCCGCGGCGCCTGGTGGGATGGCAGAAAGTCCCGTTGCAGCCCGGAGCTTCGCAATCCATCACCATTGAAGTTGACCAGAACGACTCTTCGAATCCGCTCTCTTACTGGGATACGAGTGGCAATGCCTGGACCGTAGGGTCGGGAACTTACACGGTTTACCTTGGCGACTCTGACAATGCAGCCACGCTGCAGACGGTGGGGACATTTGCTGTGGCGCAGTGAATGCGCGGCCTGTTTTCGTCTCTCCCACCAACAGCCTGAATTCCCGCTTCCGGAGGCTTCATAAACCTGCCGCCGTGTGATCCGAGTCACCTTGTGCTGCGCCAGCGCCGATTTAGGCTCGAAATTGAGAGAAATCGGACATGACCGCTCCAATTTGCACCGACGGGTTCATCCATAAGAAAACAAAAAAGATAATGATTCGGCGCAGGCAGCCCGAACGCTCCCAGCAGGTACGCCACGCCGTGCAGTGGTTGTTTATCGCCTTGAACGCGTGGATCGGCGTCCAGTTTTACCTGTGGGTGCGCTACTACGAGCGCGGCGGTGTGGGCCTTTATGTTCCACGGCCGGCGGGCGTCGATGGCTGGCTGCCCATCGCCGGACTGATGAACTCGAAATACTTGCTTGCAACTGGCCGCGTGCCCGCAGTGCATCCGGCGGCCATGTATCTGTTTCTCGGGTTTCTGCTCATGAGCCTTTTGCTTAAGAAAGCCTTCTGCTCGTGGTTGTGCCCGGTAGGGACACTCTCTGAGAATTTGTGGAAGATCGGGCAACGGATCTTCAAACACAGCTTTCACTTGCCCGCATGGCTCGATGTGCCGCTGCGGGCGATCAAGTATTTGCTGGTCGCGTTTTTCGTGTGGATTATCGGCGCTATGTCGGCCGAGGCGCTCGACGGGTTTATGGCCTCACCCTACGGCGTTGTTGCCGACGTAAAAATGCTGAACTTCTTCAGGGATATTGGCCTCGCGGCTGCCATTGTGATTGGCGTGCTTGCAGTGCTTTCGATTCTGGTGCAGAACTTCTGGTGCCGCTATCTTTGCCCCTATGGCGCACTGCTGGGGATTGCATCGTTGCTCAGCCCGGTAAAGATCCGCCGCGACGTGGAGGCGTGCGTCGATTGCGGAAAATGCGCTACGGTCTGCCCGGCAAGTCTCAAGGTGGATGAACTGGTGCAGATACGCTCAGTGGAGTGTAACGCGTGCATGGCCTGCGTGGCCGCCTGCTCTACCCAGGATGCTTTGCAGTTTGCGCTGCCCGCGCGGAAGCAGGATGTTCGGCAGCAGCGCTGGTTCCGGCGTGCATTGAGTCCGCTGGCAGTAGCGGCGGTCATCGCCTACATCTTCTTTGGGACGATCCTCATCGCCCGCGCCACCGGTCATTGGCAGTCGAACATTCCGCAAGATGTCTACATAAACCTGGTGCCCTATGCGAACCAGGTGACCCATGCGGGGATCTGACGCGTTGAAACCGTTCCGCTGAAAACTTATTGATCAGTCGAATTGGGGACGGCGCCCTGGGCGCGCCGATTCCTGAACTCCTGGCCGATCAGTTGGATTGTTTCATCGTCGAGTGTCTTCGATGCGCGCGGGAAAACCACCTGCTCTTCAACTTGAATGTGCACGGCATAAAGCGCTTTCAACTTTTTAGTAGCTACCGACAACGCCTGCCAGTCAGCTACGTCCAGCGTCTGGTCTGTGAGCCACTTGCGATAAAGGTTCTCCACCGCGGTATGCAGGCTGCCGGCGGTCTGGTGATCCTGCTTCAGGCCGTCGAGCTCTACGATCGACTCTTCGCCGGTGCGTCCTCCGAGCCGGGGGAAAAGCGATTCCTCTTCATCTGCATTGTGGCGCGCGCCACCGACGCGAAAATACTCGAGCGCAACCTCAATCGCCCTCGCCTCTTCATCGTTCAGCGCTCTGTGCTGCGCGCGTTCCACCACCATGCAGAGAATGTCGACAAAGTGTTCGATCCTGCGATGGCAATCGGTGAGCATGCCAATTGGATCTTCGAAGCCACTATCTCGTTTTGCGCCGATTTGAATTGCCATCCGTTCCTCCCAGACATTGTTAGATGCCAATATCTAAGATGATTCGGCGTCCTTTAAAGCTGCCACCAGGTTTTTTGCGGCGATCATGAACCTGGCATCGTCATCCGACAACGGTTTAGGACCGTCCGCTTCAAGCGACTCCAGATTGACCTCGACATTGGCCAGCGCGCCGGTCAGCGCCGCCTTGGCGAGCGCGATCGACGTTGTGAGGTCAGAGCTCATTCTGGGGTTGGTAATGGATCTGAGGTTGGCGGCAATTTGAGCGATATCGGCAGCGCGCTCGGCCACGCCCAGTGGTACGCCGGCCGCGAGCCGCAGAGCCGCTGCAATTGCCGCGCCGCCGTCCGGCGAAGTCTTGGCCGCTTTGTACGCAGCCATTACGGAGTTGTACGACTCGGCATCGGCGTCGATCGCTGCCTTCAGTTCCTCGCGCAACGCCGTAAGGTGCGCAATGGCTTCGCCCAGCGCCGCGTCGTGCTGCACGTAAGCTTTCTTGCCGCGCGACATCTGCGCCACCATTGCCGCCAGACCGGCAGCCATGGCCCCGCTCGCGGCCGCGGCGCTGCCTCCCCCGGGAGTTGCCGTGGGCGCGGCTAGTTGCTCAATGAACGGCTCGATGCCTGCGCGCAGCGTGGCACTGCGGCTTCCGGCGGCGGCTTTGCCGCTCATTACATCGGCCAGCCGATTCTCCAGGATCAACGACGAATCGAAGTTTTCAATCTGCAAAAACCACTCAGCCGCCTGCTCGAGCGCGAGTTTGGGAATCAGCCCCACAATCTCGCTCGACACCGGCACAACGCCGTAGCGCGCTGCTTCGCGGCGCACGAATTCGAAGACGCGATGGATGGGCGTCTGCTCAAAGTCCGTCAGATTCATTGAAACCTGCGCCTGGCCGCGCACCAGGAATCCCGCGCCTTTTACGTAGCGCAGTCCGCCGGACGAGAAACGCACCGCCTTGGCAATCTTCTTTGCGATCTCAATGTCGGTGGTCGAGAGAAAGATGTTGTAGGCGATGAGAAACTTGCGCGCGCCCACAATGGCTGCGCCGGCGGTGGCATGCAGGCGAGCTTCGCCAAAATCGGGCAGGCGAGCGAGGTTGGTGGCAATCTCGTCGCGAATGCCCTCGAACTGGCCGCGGCGAACGTTTTCTAGGTTGGTGCGTTCGGGCCGGGTGGCTGCGGCTTCGTAGAGATAAACGGGAACGCCGTAGCGCTTCCATATTTCGGAGCCCACGCGCCGCGCCATGGCCACGCAATCGTCGAGCGTGACGCCGCTGATGGGGATGAACGGCACCACGTCTGCCGCGCCTAGCCGTGGATGCGCCCCCTGGTGGTGATTGAGGTCGATGAGCTCGGCGGCCTTGCCCACTCCACGAATCGCCGCTTCTTCAACGGCCTCGCGCTCGCCGGCAATGGTAATCACCGAGCGGTTGTGGTCGGCGTCCATCTCGCGGTCAAGCAGCACCACGCCGGGCAGCTTCATGGCATCAACAATGGCGTCGACTTTAGCCGCATCGCGGCCCTCTGAGAAATTCGGTACGCATTCAACAATCGTGTTTGGCACGAAAGAAGGATAATTAGGGACGATTCGTTCCGGCAACATGCCCTACGCAGTGTCTGATGAATTCTGGTGGCATGGGTCTTGTGTCAGGGCACGACTTTAGTCGTGCCGAAAACGATAAGGAATCATGTGGGCTTTAGCCCCTGAGGGAGAGTCTCTTCAAACTGATAGCAGCCACCCACATCCACGTTGCTGCCGCCAGTAGTATCCTGAGTAGCAGTTTTGACGAGCTACCTGCGTGAATTCCCGCCGCAGGAAGAGGCCCGGAAGACAGGGAGGGGAGCATGGCGACAACAGAGGCTCCGGCTACAACGACTCCAGTAATTCGCGCGCCGCGCGGCAGTGAGTTGCGTTGTAAGGGATGGCAACAGGAGGCGGCGCTGCGCTGCCTGATGAACAACCTCGATCCCGAAAATGCCGAGCGGCCGCAGGATTTGGTGGTTTATGGCGGCATCGGCAAAGCGGCCCGCAACTGGGAGTGCTACCACGCAATTGTGCGCGAGCTTGAGCGGCTGGGCAACGAAGACACGCTGCTGGTGCAGTCGGGCAAGCCGGTCGCGGTCTTTCCCACGCATGAGATGGCGCCGCGCGTCATCATCGCCAACTCAAACCTGGTGGGCAAGTGGGCCACCTGGGAGCATTTCAACGAGCTCGACCGCAAAGGCCTGATGATGTATGGCCAGATGACCGCGGGGAGCTGGATTTATATCGGTACGCAGGGCATTTTGCAGGGCACTTTTCAAACCTTTGCCGCACTGGCCGACCAGCATTATGCCGGCACAAGCAGGGCCGGCACGCTGGCAGGCAAGCTGGTCGTCACCGGCGGCATGGGCGGCATGGGTGGCGCGCAGCCGCTCTCAGTCACGCTGAACGGCGGCGTGGCATTGGTTGTTGAAGTTGACCGCAGCCGCATTGAGCGGCGCGTGCAAACACGTTACTGCGACACGCTGAGCGAGAACCTGGACGAGGCTCTTGCGTTGTGCGAACAGGCATGCCGTGAGGAGCGCGCGCTTTCAGTCGGGCTGGTGGGAAACTGCGCTGACGTGCTGCCTGAGATTGTTCGCCGCGGCGTGCACATCGATGTAGTAACCGACCAGACCAGCGCGCACGATCCTTTGAATGGGTACATTCCGCAGGGGCTCTCGTTGAGCCAGGCCGCGGAACTGCGTCAGCGTGATCCCCAGGAATACGTGCGCCGCTCGACAGCGTCGATGGTGGTGCACGTTGATGCGATGCTGGCCCTGCAGCGCGCGGGCGCGGTGACGTTCGACTACGGCAACAACATTCGCCGTTTTGCGTTCGACGCAGGATGCGCCGACGCGTTCAGTATCCCCGGCTTCGTGCCCGAGTATATTCGTCCGCTGTTCTGCACAGGCACGGGGCCGTTCCGCTGGGTCGCGCTTTCGGGCGATCCGCGCGACATCGACCGCACCGACGAGCTGGCGCTTGAACTCTTCCCTGAGAACGAGATTCTGAATCGCTGGCTACGGCTGGCGCGCGGGCGTTTCGCATTTCAGGGATTGCCGGCGCGCATCTGCTGGCTGGGCTACGGCGAGCGCGCCAAGATGGGGCTCGCCATCAATGACTTTGTGAAGCAAGGAAAAATCTCGGCGCCCATCGCCATGGGCCGTGACCATCTCGATGCCGGTTCGGTGGCCAGCCCTTATCGCGAAACGGAGAAGATGCTCGACGGCTCCGATGCGGTTGCCGACTGGCCCATATTGAACGCGCTGCTGAACACGGCATCGGGCGCAACGTGGGTCAGTTTCCACCACGGCGGCGGCGTGGGCATGGGCTATTCACTGCACGCCGGCCAGGTAACGGTTGCCGACGGAACCGAGTTGGCGGCGCGCAAGATTGCCCGGGTGCTCAACAACGATCCGGGATTGGGCGTAGTGCGCCATGCGGATGCCGGGTACGAGCTGGCGCAAAGAACTGCGCGAGAAAAGGGCATTCGGATTCCGATGGCGGAGAAGTAAGCGTGAGCGAGTCGCTTGCTATCGTCAATATTGGCCAGCTAGTTACCCTCGCCGGGCCTGCGCGCCCGCGCATCGGCCATGAGCTGCGTCAGCTTGGCATCATCGAAAATGCTGCGCTAATCATCGGCGACGACGGTCGCATTGTTGCGACTGGCCCCTACTCCGATCTCAAGCCGCTGATTTCGCCGGGAACGATCGTAGTCGATGCAGAAGACGCCTGCGTCACTCCCGGTTTCGTCGACGCTCACACGCACCTCGTCTTTGCCGGCAATCGTGCGGCTGAGTTCGAACAGCGCATCGCGGGAGCCACCTATCAGCAAATTGCCGCGGCTGGCGGAGGCGTTCTGAGCACCGTACGCCACACGCGTGCGGCCACTGAAGATGAATTGCTGGCCGAGTCGCGCCGCCATCGCGATTGGATGCTGCGCTCGGGCACCACGACGATGGAGGCGAAGTCAGGCTACGGGCTCGATCGCGAAACGGAACTCAAGATGTTGCGCGTAATGCAGCGGCTCAACTCCGCGGGGCCGGCACGCGTGGTGCCAACATTTCTGGCCGCACACTGCGTCCCATCGGAGTTTTGCGACCGGCGCGAGGAGTACGTTCGCTGGATTGCCGACGAACTGATTCCCGAGGTTGCCGCGGCAAAGCTGGCCGAATATTGCGACGCTTTCTGCGACGATTGCGCGTTCACGGTGGAGGAGACGCGGACCGTACTTGAAGCAGCACGCCGCAATGGCCTGAAGCTACGCGTGCACGCCGAGCAATTCCGGCCGGGCACAGGCGCTGCCCTGGCAGCCGAACTCGGCGCAGTGACGGCCGATCACCTTGAGGCTGTAACCCCTGAAACTCTCGCACAACTGCGCGCGGCGGGAGTGCAGCCGGTGCTCTTGCCCGGTTCTGTCTTCGCGCTGGGGCACACGCAGTATCCACCTGCACGCGCGATGGTCGAGCAGAGCCTGGCGATCGTCATTGCCACTGACTTCAACCCCGGTTCATCGCCCATCGCGGCCATGCCGCTGATTCTCTCTCTGGCATGTCTCGAAATGAAGCTCACGCCCGCCGAAGCGCTCACCGCCGCAACCGTCAACGCCGCGTGGAGTCTCGGCCTCGCCAACCAGAAGGGATCGCTCGAGCCCGGCAAGCATGCCGATTTTCTCATCCACGAGTTTGCCGACTACCGCGAGCTGGCCTACTTTATTGCTGCGCCGGCGCGGCCGCGGGTGTTTATCGCCGGGCGCGAAGTCATGGTGTAAGCCGTGGGCGCGCCGTCTCCCAAATTCCTCACTCCACACTTCGGTTGACCCAGGTCGCCCTCCATTGCATTAGTCTTGAAGTGCTCCATTCGGTCGATCTTTGACTCAAACAATTGGTACGCATTAAAGCCAATACGAAGCTGCGAATTCCGGAATGGTGGCGCCACCTCGCCGGCGTACCCTCGCTGGCGCTGGCGCCTTTGGGCTCTCTCCTGCTCTGTTGCACCACGTTTGCCCTGGAGCCCGGCACTCCGCTCGATCGCTACAGCCGGCAGGCGTGGGCCATGGAAAACGGGTTGCAGCAGAACACGGTGCAGGCGATTGCGCAGACCCGCGATGGCTTCCTGTGGCTGGGCACTGAAGCGGGATTGGTGCGGTTCGATGGCGCCGCCTTTCAACTCTTCGACCGCACCACCGATCCGCAACTGCCCGGCAATGATATTCGCTGCCTGTTCGAGTCGAGCGATGGTTCCCTGTGGATCGGTACCAGCAATGGACTGGCGCGCTGGCGCGACGGAGTCGTGACCACATTTACTACAAAAGACGGATTACCCGGGAACGGAATTCTTGCGGTTGAGCAGGAGGAAGGCGCGCTATCGGTCAGCACGAACGCAGGATGGGCGCGGTTGGCAGGCGAGCGGTTTGTGGCAGACGCACATGATTCCGCCAACGGGTCTGATGTGAACCAGTTCGCGATCTCGCTGGCGGAAGGGAGGAAAGTATTTGCCAACAAAACCAGGGTTGAGATCGAGCCGGGGAACAGGTCCTCAATCCTCAACGTTGGCAAAGAACTGCCGGGGAGCCGGGTGCAAACAGTTTTCGCTGACCGCGAAGGCAGCTTGTGGATTGGTACCAACAGCGGCCTGGCCCGCGTTCGTGCCGACGGCAAAGTAGAGCGGTTTCCGGTCACCGATCCGCTGGCCACGGCATCGGTGTTGAGCCTGTTTGAAGACCGCGAAGGCAATCTGTGGGTTGGCACCGAGACTGACGGCCTGCACATCCTGCGCGACCAGCGCTTCCACATTCTCGGCGCACGCGATGGACTTTCGTCTGATGCCATCACAACAGTTGTTGACGACGCAGCGGGCACGCTGTGGGTAGGCACCAGCGAGAGCGGCCTGAACGCAATAGCGGCAAACGGTAAGGTGAAGACCTACACGGTGCGCGATGGTCTGCTCAGCGACGTGATTTTATCGCTCGCGGCTGGGCCCCATGGCGAGATGTGGGTAGGCACTCCCGACGGACTGAATCGCATCGCCGGCGGCCACGTTGACGCCATCGGGTCAGCCAACGGTTTGCCCGATGACTTTATCCGATCGCTGCTGGCCGACGCCGATGGTTCGCTATGGATCGGTACGCGGCGCGGCTTGACGCACTGGAAGAATGCAGCCAGTGGTCCATCACTTACGAACGCCGCCGCGCAGATGGAAACTTATACGGTTTCAAACGGGCTGGGCAACGACATTGTGGGCGCTATGGCTCGCGACGCCGGCGGCGATCTGTGGGTGGCAACGTTTGCCGGCCTGTCGCGTCTGCATGCGGGCACGATTGAAAAATTTACTACCGGGAATGGACTGTCGAGCAACGTAGTGACGGCATTGTTGCCGCGCGCCGACGGCACCCTGCTCATCGGAACTGAAGACCATGGATGGAATGTGTGGGATGGTCATGGATTCCACCCGCAGATGCAGAATGGTTTGAGCAAAGTGACGGTGCGCGCCATCCTCGACGATCGCTTGGGGCACCTGTGGTTCGCGACGCAGAGCGGGATTGCGCGCTGCGACTGCGGTGCGATGAGCGGCGCAGTAGCTGCACCCGATTGCTCGCATTGGATAAAGTTCGGTACGGCCGACGGACTGCGCAGTAGTGAGACCGCAACCAACAGCCATCCCTCGGCGTGGCGCTCGCGCGACGGCCGACTGTGGTTTGCAACGCCTCGTGGACTGGTTGAAGTTGATCCGGCACATTTCAGGGTCAACCAGGTTGCGCCGCCCGTCGCAATCGAGCGCTTTACCGTTGACGACCTCGCCCAACCGCTGCGCGGAGCAGACTCTCGGTTGAAAGTTACGGCCGGACATGTCCACTTTGAATTCGATTACGCGGGCCTGAGTTTTGTGGCGCCGCAAAAAGTGGGTTACCGGTACATGCTCGAAGGCTTCGATCGTGGCTGGACTGAGGCTGGAACGCGCCGGACCGCGTATTACACCAACATTCCGCCCGGCAGCTATACGTTTCGAGTGCAGGCTGAGAATAACGACGGCATTTGGAACACCGCTGGAGCTGCATTCAGCTTCAAGCTTGAGCCACATTTTTACCAGACAGTTTGGTTTTATGCGCTGCTTCTTGCCGCGTTGGCTGCAGGCCTTGTACTGCTGATTCGCTTGCGAGTGAGCCGCGCCGAGCGCGAATTCAAGGCCGTGCTGGGTGAGCGCAGCCGCATTGCCCGCGAGATTCACGATACGCTCGCGCAAGGCTATGTTGGAATCTCGGTGCAGCTTGAAGTGCTGGCCGAACTCTTGCGCCAACGCCGCGTTGATGATGCGCAAAAGCATTTGAATAGCGCCCGTGAGCAGGTGAGGGTTGGCCTGGCAGATGCGCGTCAATCCATCTGGGCGCTCCGCACGCAGGATTCGCGCGAGACCACGCTTCCGGTGAGACTGCGACGCATTGCGGAGCGGGCCGCGGGCCACGGCCTTGAAGCGCATTTCCGTTTGTTTGGAGCGTATCGCGCTCTTTCGGCTGAGACCGAGCAGGAAATCCTGCGCATTGCACAGGAAGCCATTCATAATGTGAAGAAGCACGCCGGCGCATCCCAGCTTACCGTGCAACTGGAGTACTTGCCCGACGAAGTGAATCTGGAAGTTTGTGACGATGGAAAGGGCTTGGAGGCGAACGGCAAGCCGGAGCCAGAGCCGGGACACTTCGGGTTGATGGGAATGAAGGAGCGCGCTGCCGCGATTGGCGGAACGCTTGAGGTGACCGGCGCGTCCGGCGAGGGAACCAAGGTAAGGCTGAGATCGCCGGCTCCGCGTGACATGCTGGAAGAGACGGGAGAACACGATTGACGAGAGAAACGATTCGCGTGCTTATAGTTGAGGATCACCATGTGGTGCGCCAGGGACTGGTGTCGCTGTTGAATGTGGTGGAGGGAATTGAAGTGGTGGGCGAGGCCGCGGATGGCGTTGAAGCCATCGCGCAACACCGCAAACATCAGCCCGACATCACGCTCATCGATTTGCGTCTGCCGCGCATGAGTGGGGTTGATGCCATTCATCGCATTCGCATGGAGTCGCCGCAGTCGCGCTTTATTGTGCTCACCACTTACGACGGCGACGAAGATATTTATCGCGCGCTGAAAGCCGGGGCCAAGGCATATCTGCTGAAGGGCATGACCACCGACGAATTGATTACGGCCATTCGCGTGGTGCACGCCGGCAGGTCGCATATACCTCAAGCCATTGCTGAAAAACTTGCCGAGCGCATGGGCGTAGAAGAGCTGACCCCTCGTGAGATGGATGTGCTGGAACAGATTGTGGCGGGCATGAGCAACAAGCAGATTGCCGACGAGCTGGGAGTTTCAGAAGCAACCGTGAAGACCCACATCAACAGCTTGCTGGGCAAACTTGGCGTTACCGATCGCACCCAGGCGGCAACGGCAGCCATCCGGCGCGGCATTGTTACCCTTGAGTCGTTGAAGAGGCACGAGTCCGAATGAAACGCTTGGCAAAATTCTGCATTCTTTTGAGCGCATTCGTTGTCGCTTCAACTCTGGCCGCAAAAGGGCCCGTCTGGCGGCAGGCCACGCAGGCCGAGCTGACGGCGATACTGCCTTCGCGCGCTCCGGTCATCAACGAACATATCGAGACTGAGATGCGGACCGCCTCTGGCATTGTGGATGCGCACGGCCACTTTATTGCCGGCGTAGTGCTGATTACTGCAGGCTACTCAGCCGACGGCAAGTATTCGCATTTCCTCATTGTGCAGGCGCCAATCGAGATCGGTGGCGTGCAACTGACGCCGGGCAATTACATCTTCGGATGGACGCGCTCAGCGAACGGCGACTCGCTCAACGTGCACTTCAACGATGCGGCAACAGGCAACCAGGTCGGCACGACGGACGCTCACTGGATTGAAGGATCGACGCGCATCGAAAGCCTGCACATCTGGCCGCCGGCGGAAAAATCAATCGTCCAGATCGGGCGCTTCGGAATTCCCTACAAGCTCATTCACTGATGCCGGGCGGCGCGGGCTGCTTGATGAGCAGGCGATCGAGATGCGCTTCAGCAAGCACGCGCGCGATGGTTTCCGCCGCGGTTCCGTCGCCGTAAGGATTGGCCATGCCGGCAACGCCTGCGCGGAATTCAGGACTGAGGGCGCGAGTAATTGCGTCCAGAATGGCGCCCTTGTCCGCGGGCGCGTCAATTACGTTGCGGGCGCGCTCGCGGCCCTGCTGGCGGATGCCCACATTCACCACCGGCAGCGCCAACGACGCGGCCTCCATTATGCCGCTCGATGAATTGCCCACCATCGCGTCCACCTGGCCGAGAAGGCTCCAGTAGGTGACAGCATCGAGATTCACAAAGATGTACGTTTCAGAGCGAGTTGCAGCCAGCGCCCGCGTTCGCTCGATGAGCGCATAGCAGCCGGCATCGGCGTTGGGGTAGACAAAGATGAGCTGGCCCGGAACCTCAGCCATTGCCGCGAAGAATGCCTCGGCCTCGGCGTTGGTATCGCGCAGAATTGTTACGGGGTGCCACGCCGCAATTAGCGTTGGCGGAGCAACCGTAAGACCCAGCCGCGTCTCAAGCGTCCGGCGATCAAGCAACTGCGACCGGCGCAGATGGTCGAGCGAGGGTGCGCCGGCGCGATGCGCCCGCCACGGCTCTTCGCCCAATGCAATCACGCGCTGACGCGCAGTCTCGGTAGAGGTGAAGTGAAGATGCGCGAGTTTGGTAATCGCGTTTCGTACGTGGTCGTCGATGGCGCCCTGGCTCACTTCGCCGCCCTCGATGTGCGCCACCGGAATGCGCAACGCCAGCGCTGTCGCTGCAGGCGCAAGCATCTCGTAGCGATCGGCAATCAGCAGCAGAATATCGGGTCGCCACGCCGTCAGCGCATCCGCCAGTCCCAGAATTGCCACGCCGATGGTCTTGGCCATGCCTGTGTCGGTTGAGGAACTGAGCAGGCACTCAATGCGGGCCTTGACGGGGAATCCGTCGCGTTCGATCTCCCGCACAGTACTCCCAAACTCCGGCGAGAGATGCGGGCCCAGAACAAACAAGCCGAGGTCGACGCCGGGCGCAGCCGAAAGCTCCCGCAGTGGCCAATAGAGATGGCTGTAATCGGCGCGCGAAGTGGTCACTACGCCAATTCGCCGCTTTGCCGGACTCGGATCCTGATTCACTTCGAAGAGTATAAATTGGCTTGGCGCACGCTTCGACGCTCTGTGCGGGTCGCTTACACTGGAGTGGGTCCGTGGATAAGGACGGGTAGAGGCAAATGGTGCAAATGACCGGGATGGTAGCGATGGCGCTTGCGTTGAGCGCCGCATTGGCGGGCGCGCAAGCCCGCATTGACCCTGAGGCCATTCGGCTGAACAATCGCGGGGTGGCGCTGATGGGCCAGCAGTTTACTGACCGCGCCGCCGAGAGTTTTGATGCGGCCGTCAAGCACGACCCCAAATTTGCGCAGGCTCAAATCAACGAAGGAATTGCACTGCTCACCCTGCAGAAGCTCGACGATGCCAAAAAGGCGCTCCAGGCCGGTCTCGCCCTCGACCCCGATAGCGCGCAGGCGTGGTACAACCTTGGCCTGGCGCAACACGCCGGCAACGATCTTGAAGGCGCGCTCAAGAGCTTCATGCAGGCCGCGAAGATTGATCCGCACGATGCCGATTCTCTCTACTTTGTGGGCGCTTGCTACCAGGAAATGAAGCAGTACGATAACGCGATTGCTGCGTATCAGCAGGCGCTCGCGGTCGACCCGATTCACGCTTCGGCGGAATACGGTCTTGCGCGTTCGCTGCAGCGCGCCGGCAAAATCGACGACGCGCGCGACCACTTCAAGCGGTTCCAGCATCTCACTGCTGCCAAGGTCTCGTCGGCCATCACCCTCGCCTATGGCGAGCAGGGGCACTACTCAACCGTGACCGCGGTTGCCGAGCCGCAATCCACTGAACACGCCATGATTCCGGTAAAGCTGATTGCTGAGTCGATGGTGGCCGGCGCAGGCGCGCCCTCCTGGACCACAGTGGGCGGTGCCTGCATGATGGACGTCACCGGTTCGGGCAGCATGGATCTGATCCTGATGCAGAACGGCCCACAGGCGATTCGTATTCTGCACCCGGCGGCCAACGGCAAGTTTGACGATATTGATGTTGCCCAGGCGGGACTCAACATTTCCGGTCACGCGGTTGCCTGCGCGGTCGGTGACTTCAACGCCGATGGGCTCAACGATCTGGCCGTCGCGCTCGACGATCGCGTGCTGCTCTTCAAGAATCTGGGCCACGGCAAGTTTGAAGACACTACGGTCAAGGCAGGCATCGTGCCGCGCAACCATCCCACCGGCATTACATTCATCGATTACGACCACGATGGCGATCTTGATCTCTTCCTTACCGGCGCTCCGCTCACAGGGACTGACGAGGCCAACGTGTTGTGGCGCAACAACGGCGACGGTACGTTCACTGAGCAGACCGCTGAGACCGGTCTCGGTGGCGCGCGCCCGACTTCAGCCGCGATACTCACCGACTACAACAACGATCGCGCGGTCGATATTGTTGTGGCCGGCGATGAAACTGCGCCGACCCTGTTCACCAATCCGCGCGAGGGCAAGTATCCGGCTACAGCTCTCTACACCGAACAACTGCCCGCGACGACCGGCATCGCCGTGCTCGACTACAACAAAGACGGTTGGATGGATATCGCTATGACCCACAGCGGCGCGCCGGGACTCACGCTGTGGCGCAATGTGGAAGCAGCCGATCGTATGGGCCGCCGATTTGAGCGAGTCGATCTGCCAATAAATGATGCCCTGCGCGGATGGGGGCTGACGCCCATCGATATCGATAACGATGGCTGGGTCGATTTGGCGGCGATTGTCGAAACCAAGGCTGGCCCGCAGGTACGCGTACTGCGCAATCGCGGCGACGGCACGTTTGAAGATGTGAGCCACGCATTGGGGCTCGACACTGTGAAGCTGCACGACCCGCGCGGCTTGATTGCGGCCGACGTTGACGGAGATGGAGCTCCCGACCTGATCGTGACGCAGGTTGGCGCGCCGCCTGTGCTGCTCCGCAACCAGGGCGCGAACAAAAACCACTTTGTCCGGCTCGATCTGTCTGGATTGGCCGATAACAAGACCGCAATCGGTGTCAAGGTTGAAGTGTTTGCGAGCGGGCTGTGGCAAAAGTGGGAGCTTGCCGGCGCTTCGGGATACCAGACGCAGTCGGCCCCGCAAATTCTGGTTGGTCTGGGGCAGGCGACGTCTATCGACCTGCTCAGGATTCTTTGGCCCACCGGCGTGCTTCAGGATGAAATCGACCTGCCCCACACTCAGGTAATCGCGATGAAAGAGGCCGACCGCCGCGGCAGCTCGTGTCCGGTGGTCTTTGCGTGGGATGGGCATCGCTACAAGTTCGTCACCGACGTGATTGGCGCTGCGGTGGTTGGCCACTGGTTCACGCCTGCGCGACGCAACATTCCCAACCCCGGCGAGTGGATCAGGATCGATGGCGATAATGTTGGCCTCGTGAACGGCAAAGTCAGTGTGCGATTCATGGAGCCGATGGAAGAGGTGAACTACACCGATCAGCTTCGTCTCGTCGCTGTCGATCATCCTGCAAATGTTGAGGTGAATCCTGACGAGCGGTTCCTCGACGATCCGCCGTTTGCCTCGGGCCGCGTGATTGCCAGCCAAGGCGCGCGTTTACCGGTGGGCGCGTGGGACGGCGAAGGACGCGACGTGCTGGCCACATTGAGTAAGCGGGATCATCAGTTCGCCTCTGGATTTACGCCGCTGCCCTACGACGGCTTTGCCAATCTTCACGCACTGACGCTTGACCTTGGCGCGCTCGACGCGCAGGCTCCACTGCGCCTGTTGATGACGGGTTACGTGAATTACTTCAGCGCAACGTCGCTTTATGCGGCGTGGCAGGCCGGCGTGAAACCCTTATCACCCTACGTTGAAGCGCAACTGCCCGACGGTTCCTGGCAGCGAATTTCCGGCGAAGCTGGATTCCCGGCCGGACTTGAGCGCACCATCGTTGTCGACCTCACCGGCAAGCTGCCTGCGGGAACGCGCCGCATACGGCTGATGACCAACCTGCAGATCTACTGGGATCAGGTGCTGATCGACCAGTCAGCGAACGCGGAATCGCGCACCACCGAAATGCCTCTCGCCTCGGCGACGCTGCACTTCCGCGGATATCCAAAACAAATTGAAGGCGCGAGTCCCGGCGACCTTGACTACAACTACAACCTCGTAAGCCTCACCGGGCCATTCCAACGCGAGCGTGGCAACTACACCCGCATGGGTGACGTGACGCCGCTGCTGAAATCGGTCGACGACCGGTTTGTGGTCTTTGGAAGCGGCGAGGAAATTGCAGCGGAATTCGATACGGCGCAACTGCCCACGTTGCCTGCGGGCTGGAAGCGCGACTACTTCTTCTACGCCAACGGATTTGTAAAAGATATGGATTGGTGGGACGCGTCGCCATTCACCGTGTCGCAGATGCCCTTCCACGCCATGAGTACGTATCCGTACCCGGCGGGCGAAAAGGATCCAGACGATGCCGGCGCACTCGATTATCAGTTGAACTGGAACACGCGATTCGACTCTGGCGAGCCGGTGCATCTGCACCGGTTCGACTATCAGCATCGGCCCTCGACTCCTGCGGACGATAAAGCGCCGCAATTGCAACCGGGAAAGAAGTAATGGGAGCTGGAGAAACCGAACTGGTGCTGGCACCGGCTGTGCGGCAACTTGAACTGCTGCGCTCCGGCAATCTATCCATTGTGGAGTTAGCCGAGGCCCACATCCGGCAGATCGAGCGCCTCAATCCGCAACTGAACGCATTCGCTGATTTCGATGCGGACCGCGTGCGAGCGCAGGCAAAGCAACTCGATTCATTCAATGGCGGGCGCGGCCCGCTGCATGGCCTTCCAGTCACGGTAAAGTCTTCCATCGCGACCACTGGCTTTCGATGCGAAATCGGCAGTCTGCTGCACAAGGGTGAAGTTCCGCGCGAAGATGCGGTAGTGGTAGCGCGGCTGCGCGCGGCCGGTGCGCTGATTCTGGGCACCACCAACTGCCCCGAGTTTCTGATGGCCTACGAGACCGCGAATCTGCTGCATGGCCGCACCAGCAATCCATGGGACGTCGCTCGCTCGCCCGGTGGTTCCAGCGGCGGCGAGTCGGCGGCGATTGCCGCGGGCCTTTCCTCTGCGGGCCTGGGCAGCGACAGCGGCGGGTCAGTGCGTGTGCCGGCTCACTTTACCGGCATCTGCTCGCTTAAGCCAACGCCCGGTCGCATTCCCGGACGCGGTCATCTGCCGCCGTGCGTGGGACCATTTTCGATTCTCGGTGCAATAGGTCCTATGGCGCGAACCATGGCCGATGTGCAATTGATGTTTCGCTCTCTTGCCGGTCAGGATCCTGCCGATCCGGCGAGCCCGCCGATTGCACTCCGAGAGCCAAGTCTGAGCCATCTCCGCAGTCACACAATCGGAGTTTTCGCAGACGATGGCCTTGTGCCGGTTACTAAGGAAACTCGAGCCGCCGTTGACGCCGCTGCACAGGCAATGCGCGAAGCTGGATTCCGTGTCGAGCCATTCCGCCCGCGCACACTCGAGCAGCTCCGCAAACTGTGGTGGAAGTTTTTTGTGCAGTGCGGCGCCATGTTCTACGAGCCTGAGATTCGCGGCAAGCGTGACCGCCTCAGCCCCATCTTCAATGAGTTTCTGCAAATCGCCGAGTCGGCTGGCCCGCTCACATCCACGGAATTGTTGAACGCGTGGGCGGAGCTTGACTTGCTGCGCGCCAGGACGCTCGAAGAGATGAAAAACTACCCCGTGCTGCTCTGCCCGGTTGCTTCGGTTCCCGCCTTTCGGCACGGTGAGCGCAGTTGGACCATCGACAGCCAGACTGTCGAGTATCTTGACGCGTGGCGCTTCACGCAGTGGTTCAACGCGCTTGCATGCCCGGCTGCGGTGGTTCCCGTGAACGCGTCGCCCGAGGGTCTACCCATCGGTGTGCAAATCGCGGCGCGCCCTTTTGAGGATGAAATTGCCATCGGCATCGCCCGGATTGTCGATTCTGCCTTCGGCTACCGCCCTCCCCCAATCGCGCGTTGACCCGCTCAAGGCCTGAAAGCGGACTTCCATTGACGGCAAGACGTTTATACGGCGCTTTTTTGTGAGCTGCGTCACACGTCTTACAGCAAACGCATCTCGCTCAATCTTTTGATTGAGGCAGCGAACTATTCCCCGACCTACACTGAGGCTTCCCCGGATCGGAGCGCGCGGGTTGTCTGAAAGCTGGCAGGATCGATTTGCAGAAACCCCTGACGTTCTCAAGAGCGCGTGGCATCAGCAGACTGCTGTGCCAGTGCTCGATTTTGAGATCGGCGGGAGCGAGTTCATCACCATTGCTGGGCCCTGCTCGGTTGAGACCGAGGCGCAGTTGATGTCCACCGCCAATAGCGTGCGCCGCGCGGGCGCCCGCATCCTTCGCGGAGGAGCCTTCAAGCCCCGCACTTCTCCCTATTCATTTCAGGGTCTCGGCCCCGAGGGCCTCAAACTGCTGGCCCGCGCGCGTCAAGAGACCGGCCTCGCCATCGTAACCGAGGTCATGTCTGAAACCGACATGGACCTGGTTGCGGAATACGCCGACATTCTGCAGATCGGTTCGCGCAACATGGAGAACGACTCGCTGATTGTCGCGGCGGCGAAGACGGGCCGGCCGATGCTGCTCAAGCGCGGACTGGTGGCCACGGTCGCCGATCTCTTCCGCGCGGCGCAAATTGCGCTCGATAACGGCAACCCTAACGTCATTCTCTGCGAGCGCGGAATCCGCACTTTTGAAACCGCAATGCGCAACACTTTCGATGCGGCCTCCATAGCGCTCATGAAGCAGGTCTCGCATCTACCTGTGATCGCCGACCCCAGCCACGCGACAGGCCGCCGCGGCCTGGTGCCAGCCGCCGCCCGCATCGGTGTCGCCGCTGGCGCCGACGGACTCATCGTTGAAGTTCATCCCGACCCCGATACCGCCTGGTGCGATGGCGATCAATCGCTCGATTTCACCGAGTTTGACGCGATGATGGTCTCACTTGCACCGTGGATTGCGCTGCGCGAAGAAGAAATGCGCGCCAGCGCAGCCGGCGATCTCGATGCCGTGGAGGTTGCCGGATGAGGTCGCCCCTCGGCGCAGTTGCGATTGCGGCTTTGGTTGCTGCCCTGAGCGGAGAGTGTGCGCTCTCTGCTGATTTGTCACAAGCCGCTCCTGCCGATTTCATCGTTACCGCAGCTCCCAGCTACCAGCCCCTGGCGGCTCTTCGCGGTGCGGAGCGCTTTCCTAAAGGCGCGCAACTGCTTTTCATCCACAACGGCAGCGCAGAACCCCTTGCTCCGCAACTCTGGGCCACGGCCGACGCGAATCTCTCGTTCGACGGCCAGCGCGTGTTGTTTGCCGGCAAGCAGAAACAGGCCGATCACTGGCAGATCTGGGAGATGACACTGCGCGGCCGTGAGATGCGGCTGCTTTTTGCCGGTTCCGATGACGCCATCCGGCCGATGTATCTTTCTTCAGGCCAATTCGTCTTCGCTGAACGCATTGCATCGGGATTCCAGATCGTCGTTGCGGGCACGCAATCCAGTGAGCCGTTAGCGCCCATCGACGCCAACGCCGGCAAGACGCTGCTGCCGCTTACCTATCTTCCGGCAAGTGCGATTCCCGATGACGTCCTGCTCGACGGCCGGATTCTCTTCGAGTCCTTTTTCCCGCTCGGTTCGGGATCGACCCCTGAGGAATTCCTTGTCTACGCCGATGGCTCGGGAGTTGAGTCGTATCGCTGCGATCATGGCCATGCGCGATGGGGCGGCCATCAGCTTGCGTCGGGCGATGTGATCTTCACCCACGGCTCGTCGCTGGCAAAGTTCACTTCGCCGCTTGCGCACGAAGCGCCGGTGGCGGCGCCGCAAGGTGACTATGCCGGCGCGATAGCGGAGACGCCTTCGGGCGAGTGGCTGGTAAGCGCGCGTGCATCGGCCGCCGCACATTACACTTTGAAAATTATTACGCCAGGCGCGGCGCCGATGCTGACCTTGCTATCGCGCTCCGATAGCGATCTCGTCGAGCCAGTGCTGGTTGCGCCACGCACACGGCCCCATCGTCATCCCTCCGGGCTGCACCCGTGGAATTACGCCAACATGCTGGCGCTTGATTCGCGGCTCTCGCGCGAAGGCGACCTGAAGGCTGCGCCTGCATCGGTTCGGCTCGAGACGCTCGACCCGCAAGGGCACGTTGTCTCCAACGGCACCGCGCCAGTTGATGCGGATGGTTCGTTCTTCGTGCAGGTTCCCGGCGACCGCCCCATTCGTTTTGTACTGCTCGACCAGCACGGCACAATCGTGCGCCAGGAACATGGTTGGTTCTGGATTCGCGCCGGCGAACAGCGCATCTGCGTTGGGTGCCACACCGGTCCGGAGCGCGCATCCGAAAACCGCGTACCGGCTGTCTTGATGCGCACCACCACGCCATTCGACCTGACCGGCGGCAAGGCCACAACGCCGGCGCCGGCGAGCAAAGGCAATTGAAATGAAGCATTTTTTCCTCTTATCGATCGGGGCTTTGATTGCAGTTCAATACGCAGCCGGCCAGGCTGCATCCGGGATCGCGCCGCAGTCAGCGCCGTCGCAAGTGGTCGCTTCTGGCACCCAATTGCCCGTCTCCCCAACCCAAGTGGCGCAGTCCACCATCAAATTTGACGACGCTACCGACAGTGCGGGCATCGACTTTACCGATAATTTCGGCTCGGCAAAGCTGGGATCGCTGCTTGAAGGTACCGGTGCGGGTTGCGTCTGGTTCGATTACAACAATTCAGGCTTGCCCTCGCTCTACGTCGTCAGCGGGCGGCCGCTCGACGACTCCATGCATCCCTTTCCACTCAAAGTCAAGCCGAACCCTCCGCCGCACAATCATCTCTATCGCAACGACGGCAACGGCCACTTCACCGACGTAACTGACCAGTCGGGCCTCAATCCTGACATGTATTCGGTCGCCGTCACCGCCGCGGACTACGACAACGACGGCAATGAAGACCTGCTCGTCACCGGCTACGGCAAGGTGGTCCTCTATCACAACGACGGCAACGGCCACTTTACCGACGTGACTGAGAAAGCCGGTATCAAAGTGGACGGATGGGCCATCAGTTCCACCTGGCTCGATTACGACAAGGACGGATGCGTCGATCTGTTTGTGGGACGCTACGTGAAGTTCGACCCCGCATACCGTGCATTTTATGCGCCGACCAATTATCCGGGGCCGCTTGACTATGAGGGCGAAACCAACATGTTGTTCCACAACAACTGCGACGGGACGTTTACCGATGTTACTGAAAAGTCGGGCCTCGGCGCGTATGTGGGACGCGAGATGGGCGTGACGGCGGCGGACTTTGACAACGATGGATGGGACGACATCTACGTGGCCAACGACCGGACAGAGAACTTTCTCTTCCACAACAAGCACGATGGAACCTTTGAGGAGATTGCCAACGACACGGGCACAGCTTACGGTCAGAACGGCGAATCGACCTCGTCGATGGGTCCGGTGTTTGCTGACTTCGAGGGCCGCGGAATGCTCGACTTGTGGGTAACCGACGGCCACTACAACCGCTACCTGCGGAACACCGGAAAGCTGAGCTTTGAAGACGAGGGCGCATCGAACGGCGTCTCGCAAGCCAATGCGCAATACGTGAGTTGGGGCACGGGCGTGTACGACTTCGCGAACGACGGCCAGTTCGACATCCTCATCTTCCACGGTGGTCTCATTCACCTCATTCCGCAGGAGCATTCGCTGTTTCGCGGGCTTGGGCAGGGGCGGTTCGAAGACGTTTCCCGCGATGCCGGGCCGGTGCTGAGTAATCGCACAGTGGCCCGCGGCGCATGCTTTGCCGACTACGAGAACAACGGCAAAGTCGGCGCTTTCCTGGTCAATCTCGGCGCAAAAGCAACACTGGTGAAAAATGTCTCAACCGGCACGGGCCACTGGATCGAGATCAAGCTTGTGGGCGGAATGCGTCCGGGCGATAAGGGCGTGCCGTCAGGCCCAGCCGCTAAAAGCAATCGCGACGGCATTGGCGCGCGTGTTGAGATTGTCTCCGCAGGCAAGCGGCAGACCGCGGAACGCGTTGCCTCGAGCGGCTATCTCTCGCAGAACGATGGCCGGCTGCACTTCGGGCTCGGCGCAGCAACAACGGTCGATCTGATCACCGTGCGCTGGCCGAGCGGGCGTGTACAAACGCTCGCTAACCAGGCCATCGACCACATCCTCACAGTCGAGGAGCCAAAATGAGCAGGCTCTTCGCCAACCTAACTGCGAAACTGGGTGCCCCAGGGCCGGGGTCCCCGCGGACAGGTCTTCGTCCGTGGGGTGGAGTTCTCGATTCTGAGACCTGGGAGATCAAGTTAGGTCGCAAGCTTTCAGCTCGCGCAGCCGCGGCCGCGATGGCGATCTGCGGCTTCCTCTTTACGGTCTCGTCCGTGCTCGCGCCCGCCACCCACGCAGCGCAGGACGAAAACGGGCTTGAGGTCTACGTATCGCCGCTTGAAATTGCCGTATCGCCCGATGGCGCCAGGCTCTATGCGCTCTGCCAGGATAGCCGCGAGGTTCGCGTTCTCGACGCCGCGAAATACACGCTCATCAAGTCGATTGCCGTGGGCCGCGTGCCGCGCGGCATGTCGCTTTCGCACAGCGGCGACCGGCTTTACATCACGAATTCTTGGGACGACACGCTTTCAATCATCGATACACGCCAGTTGGCGGTGATCGCGACGTGGCCCGTTGTCGGCGAGCCCTCGGGCGTTGTCACCGATCCGGCCGGCAAGCACATCTTTGTAGCCAATCGAATCGCCAATGATGTGGCTGTGCTCGATGCGCAGACCGGCGTCGAAGAGAAGCGGCTAATGGCGGGCCGCGGAGCCAGTTATCTCACGCTTTCACCCGATGGCAGCCACATCTACGCGACCCACGTTTACCCCGATCCCTCGCCAATTCGCACCGGGCTCGAAAATCGCACTCCGCCGCAGTCTGAGATCACCGTGATCGATACCGCGCGCGCCACAGTGGTCGATCGCATTCCGCTGAAGGCAATCGCCGGCGTATTTCACCTGGCCTTCACTGCCGATGGGCGCCTGGGCGCGGTTGCCGAGTACCACCCCAAGAACATGATCCCTCTTGCCCACCTTGAACATGGTGGCGCGTTCGCTTACACGATCACTCTCTTCGGCGCCGATGTGGGCGCGCCCATTGAGCTGCCCCTCGACGAACTCGATCGCTACGCCTCGCAGCCGTTTGGCGTGGTGTTTACACCCGACAAGCGCAGCCTCTATGTCTCTGTCGGCGGCTCGGAGTGCGTGCTGGCCATCGATGTCCAGCGGCTGTTGCGGTTCGTTCAATCGCATCCGCGCCCGGCCAGCAACTCGTTTGCAACCGATCTGTCGGCCAGTAGCAACTATGTTGTTGCCCGCATCGCAGTTGGCGCCAATCCACGCGGACTAGCGCTCAGCCGTGACGGCCGCTCGCTGTTTGTCGCCAATCGGCTCGATGACACCATCAGCGTGATCGACACCCACACCAATCGCATCGCTTCCACGATCGCATTGGGCGATAGCAGGCCGATCTCGGCGATGCGCCACGGCGAGCGGACCTTTTACACCGCGCGCTATTCGTTTCAGGGGCAGATCGGCTGCTCAAGCTGTCACATTGACTCCACTTTCGATGGCCTCACATGGCAGCTCGAGCCTGACGGCTTTGGCCGCAGCATTGTCGATAACAAGTTGCTTGAGGACATCAAAGACACCGAGCCCTACAAGTGGACCGGCACCAATCCAAGCGTTCCTGTGGAGTGCGGCCCGCGCACCGAAAAATACTTCTGGCGTTCGGAACAGTATGACGACCGGACGCTGGCAGATCTCGCTTTGTACGTACTTTCAATGCCGCCGCGTCCCAATCGCTGGCACTCGCCCGACGACGAACTGACACCGTCCCAGGAACGCGGAAAGGCCATCTTTGAGCGCGCTATCGACAAGTTCAAAAAGCCGATCCCGGAATCGAATCGCTGCTCTAATTGCCACAGCGGACCCAAAGGCACCAATCAGAAATTGTTCGACGTGGGGACGCGCAAACCTAGCGACAACGCAAGCCTTCTGAAGACGCCCATGTTGACTAACATCGCCCTCACCGCTCCTTACCTGCACGATGGGTCGGCGCGGTCTCTCGAAGAAATCTGGACCATCTACAACCCCGACGACAAACACGGCCGCACCAATGACCTGACCAAGGACGAACTCAACGATCTGATTGAATACCTCAGGTCCCGGTAGAAGATGACACGATGAGAAGACTCTATACAATCGCACTACTAGTGGCTGCCGCAACCCTGGCCTTTGCCTCGGGGCCACAGATGCCTCGCTTCCGCTTTCAGAACTTCACCACCGCCAACGGCCTTCCCAACGATCACGTATATGCCGTGCTGGTGGATGGAGACCGCATCTGGGCCGGCACCGACAACGGCCTCGGGCTCTACGAGAGTGGTAAGTGGAAGACCTACACAACCGCCGATGGACTCGCGCATCGTGCCGTGCTTTCCCTGGCTCTCGACAAGCGCACCGGCGACGTATGGGCCGGCACCATGGGCGGACTCAGCCGCATCTCGGGCGGGCGCATCGACAGCTTCAACCAGTTGAACTCCGGGCTGAGCAACGATGTGGTTTATGGCGTTTCAATTGAAGGTGAAAATGTGTGGGTCGCAACCGCCGCCGGCGCTTGCCGCCTCAACCTGCACACCAACCAGTGGTCGCTCTACAACGAGCGCAATACACCCATGATTGAGATCTGGTCCTATGCGGTCTCGGCCACGCCGTCCATGGTTTATTTCGGCATCTGGGGCAGCGGCGTACTCGAGTACAACCAGAAGACCGGGGTATGGGATAAGTACGACGACCCGGATGGTGAGAACGAGATAGTGCTGTTCAAGGATCAGGGACTGATCCACGAGATTGTTACCTCGGTCAGCTATATGGAGAAAGACAAAGTCTTGTGGGCTGCCACTTATTTTGGCGACAGCCACTACGATGGCCGTTACTGGCACAACTTTCTCGTCAAAGACAGCGGGCTTCCCTCGAACTTTACCAACTACGTAAAGGGAGTGGACGGCAAGCGCGCCTGGTTCTGCACTGACAAGGGGCTGGCCTATTACGACGGCGTGAACTGGGCTGTCTATCGCCCGTCGCTCAAAGACGGCAAGCCGGAGATGACGGTGCGCAATGCACAGGGCAATATAACTTCAGTGCCCGTCACCACGGCGCCGGCACACAACTACATTCTGGGAATCGATTTCCAGGGAGAAGACATCTGGGTCGCCACGGCCAAAGGTTTGAGCCACGGTATTCTCGAACGGTCCAACTATGCACCAATTCATAAGGAGAGCAAACAATGAGCGCATTTGCAGAATTACTTGAAACCATTTCCCACGCGCCGGTAAACAAGCGCGCGGTTACCAACCTGGGCGTACTGAATGAAGCCTACGCCTACGCCAAACCAAGTTCGTTCTCGCGCGCCATGCGCATTGACTTGAACGGGCTCACCATCCTCCTCATCTCCGGCACTGCGTCGATTGACGAGAACGGCGTAAGCGTTCACGTCGGCGACTTCCGCGCCCAGATGAAGCGGACGTTTGCCAACATCACGGGGCTGCTTGAAGCCGAGGGCTGCACCTGGCACGACATTGTGCGCACCACCTGCTACCTGCGCGATATCGAGCGCGATTACGAAGCGTTCAACGAAGAGCGCACCACTTTCTACGCGGAACAGGGGCTCGATCCGTTGCCCGCATCCACGGGAATCCAAGCCATTCTTTGCCGGCCCGAACTACTGATCGAGATTGAAGCGATCGCCATGTTCCGCACCGAAAAATAGGCGGTCGCGAACTAGCGGAACTCGCACCAAGAAGGACTCGTCATGCGTAGATGGTTATTGATTTCTGCTTGCCTATGGGTCGTCAGCGGCGTTTTGAGCGGCGCCGCGCAAACCCCGGCAAGCACCGCCACTCAGCCGGCACACGTTTGCGAGTGTGGCGCGCATCCGCCGGGGCCTCCGCGGGATCGCGCGGTTGTGCCCTATGCGGGAGAGCCCGCGGATCTGAGCCCCTACGCCAAATTCTCCGCGCCCTACGACCTCAACTACACCCATCCAAACATTTACTCCGGAGCGGGACGGGAGGTCCCAGGCCCGAAGGACATCAGCGAAGTTCGCATCGGCTTCTTCGGCCCAATAGAACATAATCCGGATTCGGTTTTTGGCTTGCGCATGCTGCACGGCGCGCAGTTGGCCGTGGAGGAATGGAACGCGCGCGGCGGCTACGGCGGCAAGCCCTTCAAGCTGATGCTGCACAACGACTACGACAACTGGCAGGCTGGCGCGGTGTATGGCGACGTCCGGCCCACCGACCCCGCCATCTGGGGCTCGGCGTCGAACGAAGCAGTCAAGATGATCTACGACGACAAGGACTGGGCGATCTTCGGCTCCATCAACTCCGAGTCGACTCACATCGCTCTGCGCGTGGCCCTGCGCGCCGAGATCCCCATCGTCAACTCGGCCTCCACTGACCCTACCATTCCTGAGACCTACATCCCGTGGTACTTCACCGACGTTCAGGATGACCGAGTGCAATCGCTCACGCTCGCCCGCCACATTTATACCGAACTCGGACTCAAGCGCGTGGCGCTGCTTAGAATTAACAATCGCTATGGCCGCTTTGGCGTCGGCAAGTTTATTGATGCCTCGCGCCGGCTGGGCCATCCCGTCGTGATGGAACAAATATTCTTCCCGGGAGCGACGGATTTCAGCCGGCAGCTCAAAGTAATTCGCGGCTCGCGCGCGGACGCAATCGTGTTGTGGACCGACGAGCGGGAAGCGGCCGCAATTCTAAAGCAAATGCGTGCGGCGGGAATGAAGCAGCAGGTCTTTGGCGCGTATCGCACACTGGGCGAAACGCTGCTGAAAGAGGCTGGCGATGCCGCCGAGGGATTCGAGGCCGTGTTTCCCTACGATCCTACCCGCAACGATCCGCGCTGGCTCGACTTCAACCGCCGCTTTGAGGACCGATTCCACGAAAAGCCGGAGCAGTTTGCTTCGTTGGCCTACGACGCGATGAATATGCTGCTCGATTCCATCTGCAAGGCCGGCCTCAACCGCGCCCGCATCCACGACGCACTGGCCGATATCGAAGAATACGACGGCGTGACCGGGCACATGGTCTTCGATCCCAACCAGAAAAATACGGCTCCCTTGTATCTGGGCACCGTGCACAACGGCGCTATCACTTACCGGCTTGCGACCATGGAGAAAGAGCCAGCCGCGCATGGCGTTGCCGCCGATCAGGCTCCGCCGGTCCAACCTCAGAATCCAGAAAAGCAAACTCCCTATGCACGCGTTGGCGAAGACGGAGTTGGCCTTGCCGGCCCGCGCGCGACACAAGCTCAAACCGGCGATACGCGCGTGATTCTCTTTGGACCCGGCGCTCTCGCAATTGCGCAATCGCCCGAAATATTGGCCGCGCTTAAATCAGACTCGGGCCACACGGGGTCGTGGACCGTCCTGCCCATTGAGAGCACGCAGAACTGGGGTACAGCATCAACTGAGCTCGTCCGCGCGCTCATGGACGAGCACGCTGTCGCGATCGTCGCTCTCGATCGCGACAGCGCCCACCTCTCGGAACAGCTTGCCCTCAAAAGCTTTGTGCCCGTTGTCGCGCTCAGCGACGACCGCGCCCTGACTTCAGCCGACGTTCCCTGGATATTCCGCCTCCCCGCCGTCACTGCACCCGCGCAGGCACTGCGCATGGTAATGGCCGCCGCAGCCTGCTCCTCCCCGTCGAACATCAGGGACATTCTCGCTTCGGGCAAACCCATTCTCGGCGTCGCCTTTGAGCCCGGAGGCGAACCCCGCTCGTCTGCCTCCGCAGCCAGGCAATAGCAGGCATTTCTTTTGATCGTTGAAAACAGTACCGCCGCTCTCCTGACCGGCAGTACGGAGGGCCTCCCGGCGCTCAGATGTCTCGCAACACATCGAACTCTGGGAATCCCCAACGCAAGCAGGGCCGCACACGAACATGATCTGCTTTTGTGCATGTTCAGCGACTAGCGCGCCCGTGCAAGTGTAAACTTTGAAAACCCGCCGCCTTTTGTGGCCAGCGGGGCAAAGTTCACTGAGGCTTTGCGGCCCCCTCCCCAGGAGCAGAATCCATCATGCCTGAACGCTTGCAGAATTTTATCGATGGCGCATGGCGCGCTTCCTCCGCCACTGATACGCTCAACGTCGTCAACCCCGCCTCCGCCGCGGTACTGGCCGAAGTGCCCCTGTCGCCTGCCTCTGAAGCCAACCTTGCCGTCGAAATCGCTGAGCGCGCATTTATCGGCTGGCGTCGCACACCGGTCGTCGATCGCGTGCAGCCGCTCTTCAAGCTCAAGACGCTTCTTGAGCAGCATCGCGACGGCCTCGCCCTCTCCATCACCGACGAATGCGGCAAGACCCTCACCGAAAGCAAGGCCGAAATGCAGCGCGCCATTGAGAACGTTGAAACTGCGTGCGGCATGCCCATGCTCATCCAGGGCACCAACTGCGAAGACATTGCCGCCGGCATCGATGAGCACATGATCCGCCAGCCGCTCGGCGTGGTTGCCGCGATTACGCCATTCAACTTCCCCGGCATGATTCCCTTCTGGTTCATGCCCTACGCGGTCGCCGCCGGCAACTGCTTCATTCTCAAGCCATCGGAACGCGTACCTGTAACATCGCAAAAAGTCTTTGCACTTATGCAGCAGGCCGGCTTCCCGAATGGCGTGGTGCAGCTTGTGAATGGCGGGCGCGAAACGGTGAATGCAATCCTCGACCATTCCGGCATTCGCGCTGTCAGCTTTGTGGGTTCCACCGCGACCGCACGCTACATTTACTCGCGCGCGGCCGCCAACGGCAAACGCGCGCAGTGCCAGGGCGGAGCCAAAAATCCGGTGGTGGTAATGCCCGATGCCGACATGGAAATGACTACGCGCATCCTTGCCGACTCGGCCTTTGGCTGCGCCGGCCAGCGCTGCCTCGCGGCCTCAGTGGCGATTACCGTCGGCGATGCGCGGCCCGGTTTTACTGAGCAGATTGCGGCCACGGCTGTCACCCGCAAAGTTGGTTACGGAGCCGCGCCGGGTGTCGAGATGGGTCCGGTGATTTCGGCTGAAAGCAAGGCGCGTATTGAAGGACTCATCGCACGGGGCGTAAATGACGGCGCGCGCGTTCTAGTGGACGGCCGCGGCGTCAGTGTCCCCGAGTATGAAGACGGATATTTTGTCTTCCCTACCATCCTTGACGACGTTGCGCCCGACGCCGAAACTGCGCGCACCGAGATCTTCGGGCCGGTGTTGAGCCTGATGCACGCAAACACCATTGAAGAAGCCATTGCGCTGGTCAACGGGCGCAGCTACGGCAACATGGCGTGCATCTTCACCACTGACGGCGCCAACGCGCGCCGCTTCCGCTACGAAGTGAATGCGGGCAACGTAGGCATCAATGTTGGAGTTGCAGCGCCCATGTCGACGTTCCCTTTCAGCGGCTGGGGCGAGAGCTTCTTCGGTGACCTGCACGCGCAGGCGCAGCACTCGGTAGAGTTTTTTACCCAGACCAAAATCGTTGTGGAGCGCTGGCCGCGCGAGTGGAGCCGGAAATTCTAGACTGAAGCCAGTAGCCAATAGCCTGTAGCCAATAATTCGAGGTCGCGAACTCCAGCGGCCTCACGATGGCCCCATCCGATATGATTTTTTGCGACCCTTTAACACGCGCCGATTAACCTCTATATTTCAGCTCCATCACGGAATGAGCTGAAAGCTAAAAGCTAAAAGCTAAAAGCTAAAAGCTAAAAGCTAAAAGCTAGTAGCTAGAAGCTAGAAGCTGTTTTTCCGGGAGAATCATGAGTAAGAAGCTTCGATTTGGAATTCTAGGCGCCGGCCGCATCGGCCCCGTTCATGCTGAAACACTGGCCTTCCGTTCGCCTCAGGCCGAGGCAGTCGTTGTCGCCGACATAAATGTCGCCGCGGCCGAGCGCCTGGCCGCACGATACAACATCCCCAAGGTCGTAGATTCGCCCGATGCAGTCATTGACGATCCGACCATCGATGCAATCGTTCTGTGCACGCCTACCAACACGCACGCCGATTTGATTGCGCAGGCGGCGCAGGCCGGCAAGCACATCTTTTGTGAGAAGCCGGTCTCACTGAGCCTCAAAAAAATCGATGAGTCCATCGCCGCGGTGGAGAAGGCGGGCGTCAAAATGCAAGTGGGCTTCAACCGCCGCTTCGACTCCAACTTCATTCGCGTTCGCAAGGCAGTTGAGAGCGGCGAAGTAGGCACACCCAACATCTTCCACATCGTCAGCCGCGATCCATTCCCGCCGCCGCTCACTTATCTGCGCCCCTCCGGCGGCATCTTTCTCGACATGATGATTCACGACTTCGATATGGCTCGCTTCCTCATGGGCGAAGTGGAAGAGGTGTTCGCGTCTGGCGCTGTGCTCGTCGATCCTGCCGTCGCCGCCGAAGACGATTTCGATACTGCAATCGCTTTGCTCAAGTTCACCAGCGGCGCCATCGGCACCATCGACAACAGCCGCAAGTCCACCTTCGGCTACGACCAGCGAGTTGAGATTCTTGGCAGCAAGGGAAAGATAGCCACCGCAAATCGCTACTCAAACGAAGTCGAAGTCAGCAGCGAAAAATGCGTTTACACTGATTTGCCCTATAACTTTTTCATGCAGCGTTACCCTGAAAGCTTTGCGCTGGAGCTGCAGATGTTTGTCGAGGCCGTGCTTGATGACAAACCGGTGCCGGTGACGGGCGCTGACAGCCGCGCGCCCGTAGTGATGGCGCTGGCCGCGCGCAAATCAGTGGACGAGCGCAGGCCGGTGAAGTTGTCTGAGGTGGCACAATGAAGCCCTCGGCTCTTGCTACCATCCTTACCGACGTTCACCTCTGGGTGCCTGTTGTTGTGTTGATTATGGGAATCGTTCTGCTCATGACCTTGAGGTGACATTTGAGTTCAGGCACAACTGCCGCGCGCACGCGATCGACAATCTCCCTGCACCGGCTCGGGGTCTTCTGCGGGCTTGCCGCGGCCATTTGGCTGGGCAGCGCGGAGGCGCCGACTAAACTCGTCAATGAAGGATTTTCTCCGTTCCTCATTTCCATGGGAATGGTGATGGGCGCGTTTGTTGCGCGCTGGTCGCTGCCTACCGTCATCAAAGGCACAAAATTCCTGCTTGCAGATCTGCGCGATAAACCGCACCTCATTGTGTGGGCGCTGCTGGGCGGAATGCTCTGGGCCGTCGGCAACACGCTTACCATCTTTGCGGTGCGCGACGTGGGGTTGTCCATCGCATTTCCTCTCTGGAATACGAATTCGCTGGTCGGGCTGCTGTGGGGCTGCCTGCTGTTTAGAGAACTGCGCGGCTCGCGTGCCCGTGACTGGATCCAGGTGCTGGGCGGCGCGGGCGCCATCGTCTTCGGCGCTGCTGTGCTTGCGATTGCAACAGCCGAGCGGTCAGGCGGCTCACCGCATCGCGCCTTCGTCGGCATTGTGGCCGCGCTGGGCGCGGGCGTAATGTTCGGCACCATGTATATTCCTTACCGCAAGGCTTACATCAGCGGAATGAATCCGCTCTCGCTGGTCACCATCTTCACCTTCGGCGAACTCATCACCATCACCGTGCTGGGCCTCGTCTTCTACGGCGGGCCGAGCAATTTGCTGGCGGAACTCCATCGCGCGCGGCCCATGCTTTTCTGGCCGTTCGTCGGCGGATTCTGCTGGGTGATCGGCGATCTCTTCCAGCAGTATGCGGCCAAGTACATTGGCATCGGTCGCGGCATTCCGCTCTCCAATACCAACCAGCTCTGGGGCCTGGCGTGGGGCGCGCTGGTGTTTGCCGAGTTCGACGGACTCTCACCGTGGGGCCGCACGCTCATCGTTGCCGGTTCGGTAATCATGATTGCCGGCGCCATCTCCATCAGCACTGCTGCGCCGCCGGCCAGGGAACTCGAGAATTGGGACACCGCCATGCATCGCGAGTGCGATCGTTACGGTCTCGATCGCGTGAGCGTCACTGCTGTTGTGCGCGGCAACGATCCGCGCGCCGATCTCAAGCATCAGCGCCGCTGGTGGGAACTCGCGATCATGCTTGCGGCCTTCGGCGTCTTTGTGTGGCTGGCACTGGGCACCCGCGCCCAACACATCGCAGTGAGCCTGCCGTGGATGATTGTGTTGTCGATCGGCACGTTCATCCCGCTGGTTGTGGTGGGAACGATGCTGTATCGGCGGACGCGGTTCTCGTAGCGGACGGTGAGCGGTGGAAGGTGGTCGGTGGATTCTCCTTTCGATATATCCGGAATATAAAGTCGGGCTTAAATCCGCTTAAAGAGGCCTTAAACGGCCCTTAAACGACCTTATGCGAGGCTTATCCGGCCTTATTTTTATTTACCTTTGAGCAACCTGGTTGTTTTTGAGTTCCATTGTTTTCATCAAGTTAGCATGGATCGTAGCGTTCCCACCCCAGTAAAAAGGAGGGAGGGGGTGGGGGCTATTTGATTTTTCCTTTCCGAAAGGGCAGAAAAGACACTCATAAAGTGATTGTGCGCCGGAAGAGAATAATTGCCTGCAAATCGATGTTGGAATCAGTTGTCGTTTGTTATGCAGCCCTGAGAGAATTCGACGCCGCACGCAGGCTGCCGCGTCGACGAGGCGGATCCGCTTTTTTGTTTGGGGTAATTACGGAAAAAACAATTGCAGATCCTTCGACTCGTCGCTGCGGCGACTCGCTCAGGATGACAGAGCTGATGGAGGGTCGCCAAAAGCTAATAGCTAGTAGCTAGAAGCTGTTTTCTCAGTCCGCGTGCAACGCCGTATCGAACAGCAGCAGGCTCACCGTGGTGAAGATGATGTCGTATCCGAGCAGCATCTTGATCCATAGCATGGGATCGCTTTCGCCGGTGAAGATCGAGGTCGTTGCCTGCACCATGGCCAGCAGCGCGGGGATGAAGATGGGGAAAAGAATAATGGATAGCAGCAGTTCACGGTTTCGCGAACTCATGCTGAGCGCGGCGAAGAATACTCCGTTGCCAACCAGCGCCCAAGTGCCCAGCGGGAGAACCAGCGCCAGCAGCCACGCCTGTCCCGCGATGTGCAGGTTGTAAAAGATGAAGAAGAACGGCGCCAGGATGATCTGCACGATAGTGACGAAGAGAAAGTTGACGATGACTTTCGCCAGATAAAGTTCGGCGGCCGGCGAAGGCACCATGCGCTGCGCATCCATGACCTGGTGACGGATTTCGCGCGACCATGCCTGGTTGAGCGCGCTCACCGAGGCGAACATAGTGGCGACGCACAGCACGCCGCCTGAGATTTGCTGCGAGAACTCGCCGTGGGGATCGAAGGCGATGGAGAAGAGCACCACCACGAGGCCAGAGAAGAAGAGCATGGAGATGATGGCGTCAAGCGAACGCCACTCAATGCGCAGGTCCTTGACGAGGTGAGTCCAGAGGGCGCGGGTCATTGTTGGCCCTCCGATGTGTGGATAACATCTTTCGTCAGATCGACCAGCTCGACGGGAACTTCGAGCGCCTTGGCTGCGCGCACGTAATCGTCGGGGCTGAGAATAATCTGCGTGCCACGAGCGCCTGCCGAGACGCTGATCTGGTCGAAGAGAATTGCAGTCTCGTCGATGTACACCGGGTACACCTTCTTCGCTCCGAAGATGGTCACTCCGCCGCGAATGTAACCGGTGAGAGGCTGCACGTCTTTGAGCGGAGTCATTTCAAGTTTGCGCAGGCCCGATGCGCGTGCCAGTTTTTTGAAGTCGAGCTCGGCGTCGCCGGGGACCACAGCAAACACATATTCCTTGTGGCCGTCGGTGGTGAGCAGTGTTTTGAAGACCTGCTCGGCCGGCATGCCGATCTTTTTTGCCACGGTTATGGCGGTCAGGTCGTTGGGGTCGACTTCGTATTCAAGCAGCTCGAAGGCGATGCCGAGGGATTCAAGGTAGCGCGCACCGTTGGTCTTCATAGCGTGGGCGCTCCAGGCTCTAACGATGCCACGCGGCCGGCGCGGAGGGTGAGCACCCAGTCGGCGATGGGCGCGGCCAATTCGCGCTGGTGCGTGGTGAGAATGATGGTGCGGTTGCTGTGGCGAAACTTTGCCAGCAGCTCGACCATCTGGTGGGCGCTTTTAACATCCATGTTTGAGAATGGCTCGTCGAGCAGGAGCAACTCGGGCACGGGCAGCAGCACGCGGGCCAGCGAGGTGCGCTGGCGCATGCCCTGCGAGTACTGGCCCAGGTAGCGGGGCAGGTCGGGATCGAGGCCTACCTGGCGCAGCACTTCAGCGGGTGTGAGGCACGGGCGGCCGGGGTAAAGCCTGGCGAAGTAGCGCAGGTTTTCCTGGGCTGTAAGTTCGTCGTAAAGCATGGGCGCGTGGCTCATGTAGCCGATGCGGTCGCGCGCCTCCTGCGGCTCGAATTCTCCGAATACTTTGACCTTGCCGAAGCTGGGACGGAGCAGGCCGGCAAGCACGCGCAGCAGCGTGGATTTACCGGCGCCGTTCTCGCCGAGCAGAACGTAGCAGCGGCCGGGCTCGAAATCGACTGAGACCTGGCGCAGCGCGGCGAAGGAGCCGAAAAGTTTCGACAACTGGTCGACCTTCGCACAGAAGGTGGGTGAGGCCGCGACAGTGGAAGTGGCGGTCATCGAAGCGGGCGTACGATTACCGGGCCGCGGTCTGGTCGCCGGCGGGCGTGTTCGCGGCGGTCTTGGTGTTAGGGGATGCCGGAGCAGCGCCGGGCTGGTTCGGGCCGGCTGGCGCATATTTGCTGGCGCATTTGGCCTGCAGCGTATTGGCGTGGAAGACGCCGTCGCGGCCGTAGGTTCCCTCGGCGAGGGCCATTGCATCGTCTTTGAAAGTGTCGGGGGGCGGCTCAGTGCCCTTGTAGGCGACGGTGATCTCGCGGCCCTTGGCGGCATTTGGCGAGTGGCTCTCAAACTCGTTGAGAACAAAGGTCACATGAGTGCCGTTCTGCTCAATCGAACCGGGCTTCACGAATCCCTCAACGCGCAGATTGCTGTGGTAGGCCTTGTCGCCCATCTTGCCGAGCTCGGCAATGGTGACGTAGTAGCTCTTATTGGCGCCGTAGCCTGAGAAGGCGAGCCAGCCGATGGTGCCGAGGATAATGGCCGTCGCGATGCCGACCTGCAGTGTTTTCTGCGATTTCTTCATAGTGTTTACCCTTTTAACGATACGAGCCTGCATGACCATGGTCAACCATGGGTGGGGAACTGGAATGTGATTTAGCTCACATTCGAGGTGAAAGTGTGAAGGGCGGGCGGATTGCGCAATCTCTCAGCTCTCAGCTTTCAGCCCTCAGTCTGTATGAGCCGGGACAGGCGCCGGGAGCGGCGCTTTATCCTCGTAGCCCTTAGTGATCAGAATTGCCGACACCAGGCTGAGAGCTGAGAGCTGAGAGCTGAAAGCTAAGAGCTAGAAGCTGCCTTAGTGCGTCGATTCAAGCACTTGCGCGGCGTGGTTCAGTACCTCGGCGAGCACCTGGAGCTGTTGGGCGGCGAGCGGCGCGTTCTTTGCCTCGACCGCCTCGCTCACGCCTGGAATGACCACCGCCGCGTACCCCGTGTACTCTCCCGGAGCGTAGATTGTGTGCTTGTACCAGGGGCGGTTGGGCAGGCCGGAATCGGTGAGCAGGGCCGCCTCAACCGACCGCAAGGTGCGATTGAGTCCAGCCAGGTCGCCACCGGCTGCAATCTGCAGGTCGTGGGCATGCTGCGCCGCAGTGGCCAGCCGGGCCGCGGCCGTTTCGGCTGAAGTGAAGTTGAGCGAACCCAGGCCGTTTGCCCCCGCCTTTTTCTTCACGGCCCCGATATAAATGCTGATGGCGCGCGCGTAGGCGACGTAGTCGTATGGCAGCACGTCAGCGTCGGCCATGCGGATCGTTTCAAGTCCCAGTACGCGTGCCATCTCCTGCAGGTACTCGAAGTGGGGGTCGGCATTCTCAGTGAACCAGGCGTAATCGTCGAAAGTGGAGTGATAGACGCCGTAGGGACCTTCCGATCCAATGTCGGTGGAAGGAACGCCGGCATGCTGCAGGAAGGGTGTAAAGTCGGAACCTGAGCCCAGGTCGCCCATATGGGTTTCGCTCTGGTCGATCGGCGGCGCGTCAGAGTCGCGATGCTCTTCGTTTTCAGAAGGCTCGAGTCGCCATTGCTGGTAAACCGTGCCCGATACCGCGCTGGGTACTGCCTTGGTAAGGTCGCGCACGAATTGCCTTAGCGACGGGACGGCAGCGGCGCTGAAATCGGGGCCGGCAACGGCCACGTCCACGTTGAAGTAGGCCACAGCATTGTTCAGCTCGGCCATGTGCTGCTCAACCCACTCGGTTGAGCCGATCAGGCCCTCCTCTTCCGCGTCCCAACTGCAAAAGACGATTGTCCGTTTTGGATGCCAACCCTTTTTGAGCAGGGCGCCAACGCCGTGCACGGCCTCGAGCATGGATGCGGTGCCGCTGTTGGGGTCGACCGCGCCGTAGACCCATGCGTCGCGATGGTTGCCCACCACCACCCAGTCGTCGGGATAGTCAGAGCCCTTCACTTTGCCGATCACGTCCCAGATGATGCGGCGTTGGTAGTCCTGGTCAGAAAGGAGGTGGACTTTTACGCCGCCGGGGCCAACGTGATAGCGGAAAGGCAGTGCGCCCTGCCAGCCCTTCGGCACGCCGGCTCCTTTCAGGGCCTGCAGAATTGGCGCGGCGTCGTGGTAGCTGAGGGGGATGGAGATGATGTGCGGCTGGTTGCCGTTAGGGGAGATGCGAGCCGAGTCCGGCAGGTCCAGCGTTGAAGCCACGCCGGGGGTTTCAGGGTCGCCGGAGTATTTGAATAGGTACTGCACCGAGCCCCGCTGCACGCCGGTTTCCGGCCGCCAGGGGCCGATGGGCCACGGATCGCCCTTGTAATAGCCATCGTCCTGCGGGTCAGAGTAGATGAGAACGCCTGCCGCGCCGCGCTGTTCTGCGAGATAGACTTTGACGCCGCGAAAGTTTGAACCATAACGGCAAATTACGATTTTGCCGTGCAGGTCGATGTGTTGTGCCTCGAGCGCTTTGAAGTCCTCAAGGCGGCCGTAGTTGGCGTAGACCACCTCGGCGGTCACGTCTCCTGAACCCGAGGAGCCGTTGAAGGGCATCACGATGCGGGGATCGTTTTCAAAGGGGTCGCCATTCACATGCTCGCGCGTCGGGCCGCTCATGAGCTGCTTGCCGCTTTCATCCCAGGCTTCGACCTTGACGGTTTTGGGCCAGTTGAGCAGAACGCGGTAGGGAACGATTTCAGTCTCGAGACCTGCGGCGCGGAATTTCTGGGCGACATACTCAGCGGTCTTATGATCCTCGGGCGTGGCGGCCAGGTGGGGAGCTGCAGTGAGCGTTTTGAGCTCTTCGCCGGCCAGGCTGGCTTCGGGCACAGCTAGAAACTTTTCTTCCACTGCTTTCTCGGCATCGAAGCTCTTGTAGCCGAAGACGCTTTCTGGCGTGGCATTTTGTGCGTGAAGCTGGCCAAGGATCGAGGGCGCAGCGATGAGCGCCATCATCAGAATTGTGCCGTGCGTTGAACGCGGATTCATCAATAGGTTCCCCGGTGTCGATAGGCTCCTCGGTGAGGAATTGTGAGGGCAGGTCCCCGGAGCGCCCCGCATGGTGCGGCCCTCAAGGGAACGACGCGATAAAAATTCAGCTTACACCAGCGCGTGCGGCTCTCTCCGGTACAGCGCGAACGAGCGGGGTCCCAACGGGAATGTAATTCCTGAGTGGCCGAGTTCTCCCTACGCAGAAGCGCGGGGCTAATTCGCCACGACCTGCGCCTGCGGCGCGCGTCGATCGGGCCCTCTTATCGAATCCTGAGGCGGAATCATGCATCATTAACAGAAGGAGTCCTGTTTGAAAGCCTGGCCGTTACTGGCGTTAATCATAATCCAGGGAATTTTGTTTGCCGCGCACCTGTTCATCGTTCACACCTGGCTCGCCTTCTTTCCCGATCTCACACCCATTGCCGCGCATACGCTGCGCATTGCTGTTTTGGCGCTGTCCTTCAGCTTTGTGGCAGGGGCGCTGCTCAACTTTCGCCATTCGAATCGGTTTGTCTCGTCGTTTTACACGCTCGCATCCATCTGGCTCGGCTTCGTCAACTACTTTTTTCTCGGGGCGTGCCTTGCCTGGCCGCTGTGGTACCTGGCGCGCGCGCTTGGAGCAGGGAGCGATCTGGCGGTGCGGCCCATGCTGGCCGGTGGCTTTATTGCGATTGGAGTGCTGGCCGCCGTCTATGGACTGATCAGCGCGCGCAATATTCGCGAGCGGCACATCAAGGTTGAGCTGCCCGGCCTGCCTGAGCAGTGGCGCGGCCGGCGCGCGGTGATGATGAGCGACCTGCACCTGGGCAACATCAACAAAGCCGGATTCTGCCGCAAGCTTGTAGCGATAGTTGCGCGCCACAATCCTGACGTGGTCTTCATCCCCGGCGATCTTTACGATGGATCGACGGCCAAGCTCGACTGGCTTATCGCGCCTCTCAAGGAGTTGAAGCCGCGTTTTGGAATCTTCTTTTCGACAGGCAATCACGAGGAGTTCCACGACCCCGGCGATTATCTTGCGGCTATCCGCAAGGCCGGCATCCGCGTGCTGGCCAACCAGCGCGAGACCATCGACGGCCTTTATGTGCTGGGTATCAACTATCACGAGTCGACGTTTCCGTTGCGCGTGCGTACGACGCTGGAGAGCTTGAGCCCGGGCGCGGGAGAGCCAAGTATCCTGCTCAACCACGCTCCGGTGCGCATGCCCATTGTGGAGCAGGCCGGCATCGCGCTGCAGCTCTCAGGCCACACGCACGGCGGCCAGTTCTTTCCCTATACGTGGCTCACGCGGCGCATCTTTGGGCCGTTCACCCATGGACTGCACAAATTCGGCAGGCTGCAGGTGTACACATCCACGGGCGCTGGGACGTGGGGTCCGCCGATGCGCCTGGGCGCGGCGCCGGAGATCGTGGTGATGGAGTTTGAGAGAGCGGGTTAGCGAGGTTGTTGGCGGCAAACGCCAATGATCTTCTCTGTGATGTTCTTTACAGCCCTGCAATCAGCGCTTGCTTATGATTAAATTGGCAAGCGGGCGCCGCAGGAGTGCAGCGTTGCTTTGCCACGGAGCGCACACCAATGAATACAAATGCACCTGAACACAGCCACGCCAACCTGCATGTGGTGCGCACAGCGCGCTCCGGCTTCGACCTGCTGCTAAATCCCGGATTGAACAAGGGCACCGCATTTACCGAGGCTGAGCGCGACGCGTTTTCGCTGCACGGGCTGCTGCCGCCGCACATTGGCACGCTGGACGACCAGCGCGAGCGGCGCAAGCGCGCCTATGACGGGCTGACAACGCCGTTTGCCAGGTACGCGTTCATGCGCGAGTTGCAGGACACCACCGAGACGCTCTTCTACTCGCTGATTGCGCATTACACCGAGGAGCTGCTGCCGATTGTGTACACGCCGGCGGTGGGCGAGGGCTGCCAGCGCTTCAGCGAGATTTGGCGCAAGCCGCGGGGACTGTTTTTGAGCTATACCAACAAAGACCGCATCGAACAGATTCTCGCGCATCCGCGATACGACCATATTCGCTGCATCGTGGTGAGCGACGGTGAACGCATATTGGGGCTAGGCGACCAGGGCGCGGGCGGTATGGGCATTCCGATTGGGAAGATGGCGCTCTACACTGCGCTGGGTGGAATTCCGCCGGACCATTGCCTGCCGGTGCTGCTCGACGTGGGCACCGATAATGAAGCGCTGCTTAACGAACCCATATACATTGGCTGGCGGCATCATCGGATTCGCGGGCAGGAGTACGACGACTTTGTTGAGGCATTTGTGAGCGCGGTGGAAAACCGCTGGCCGCACATCCTGCTGCAGTGGGAAGATTTCGCGGGCGTGAATGCAGCGCGGCTGCTCGGCCGCTATCGCGATCGCCTGTGCACCTTCAACGACGACATTCAGGGCACGGCAGCCGTAACCACGGCCACGCTGCTGGCGGCTGTCGACGCCACCGGAATTCCGCTGCGTGAGCAGATCATTGCCATGTTTGGCGCGGGCTCTGCCGGCATTGGCATTGTCGATCTGCTGATTGCGGCGATGAAAGAAGAAGGGCTGACCGAGGCCGAGGCGCGACGCCGCATCTACGCCTTCAATCGCCATGGACTGCTGGTGGAGGGCGCCGAAGGCATTCGCGAAGGCCAGCAGCCGCTGGTGCGCAAGAGAGAAGACGTAGCCGGATGGAAGCTGTCTGGTTCAGGCGCGATATCGCTGCTCGACGTGGTGCGTAATGCCGGCATCACGGTGCTGGCCGGCGTGAGCGCGCAGCCCGGTGCGTTTACCGAAGAGATTGTGCGCGAGATGGCGCGGCACACCAAGCGGCCGGTAATCTTTCCGCTATCGAATCCCACGTCGAAGAGCGAAGCTGCGCCTGCCGACCTGCTGCGCTGGACCGACGGCCGCGCGCTGGTGGGAACCGGCAGCCCGTTTGCGCCGGTCGAGATAGGCGGAAAGACCATCAGGATCGCGCAGATCAACAACTCGTACATCTTTCCGGGTCTCGCACTTGGCATTCTGGTTGCCAGGGCGCGGCGCGTAACCGACAACATGATTATGGCCGCGGCCAAGACGCTGGCTTCGCTTTCGCCCACGCGGTACGATGCCGATGCGCCGCTGCTGCCGCCCATCGCCGACTCGCGCAAGACGGGCCTTGTGGTAGGCGAGGCCGTGGCTAAGCAGGCCATTGCCGATGGCGTTGCCGATCACCTGGACGACGTGCGCGCCAACCTTGAGGCATATGTGTGGGAGCCTGTTTATCGGCCTTACGAGCGGGTGGAGAGTGGAAGCTAGTGTGCGCTTGACGCGAGGTGTCCAATGGAGTACAAGAATACATGCAGGCAGTCGTAGAGACGCCGGGCTATTTGAAGGTGGCCGAGGCCATCTTTACCGAGGCTGAGCGTTCGCAAATAGTCGCAATGGTCGCGACAAACTCTGAGTGCGGCGAGATTATTCAGGGGACGAGCGGATTCAGAAAAGTGCGCGTTCCGCGGGCAGGCATGGGAAAGCGCGGCGGCGCGAGGGTGATTTACATCCTGCAGAATGAAAACTTTCCAATCTTTCTTGTGGCGGCATTCTCAAAAAACGTGAAAGAGAACCTGACGAAGCAAGAGCGAAACCAGTTGCCAAGCGTGCAGATGAAATCTTCGCCAGCTACGGGAGGTGAGATATGGCAAGCATCTTCAACGACTTGATGAAAGGGCTCGACGAAGCCGAAGCCTTTCTGGCCGGGAAGACGGCTGGTTATAAGGTTCATGTTCCCGAAAGAGTAGATGTAAGAAAAATTCGCAAGCGGCTGAAGATGACCCAGGCACGGTTTTCTCGTACGTTTGGTTTCAGCCTCGATGCGGTGAAACATTGGGAAGGCGGACGGCGAACACCAGAGTCTGCCGCGCGCGCGTTTCTTACGGTGATCGATCGTGACCCCAATGCGGTCCTGGCGGCTCTGCAGCCCGGATCGCGCAGCCGCCGGATCCTTGCTAAAGCATCATAAGAACTCAGTTCGGCGTACCGTGGGCTACGCTTCCGACTTACTCGCCGTCTGCCGGCACCTGCTCCAGCAGCCGCTTCCACGTCCTCTGGTTTTTTCTAAAGCTCTTCTTCAAATCGTCGAGGATGCGCTCGAAGTCGGAATTGGTGCGCAGGTTGTTCCACGCCGGATTCTTCTGGAACCATGGATAATTCTCGTTGCCGAGATAGATGGCGCGTCGCAGCCAGTGCAGCGCCTCGCTTGAATCGCCTTCAACGGCAAAGTAAGTGGCCAGTCGGTAGGCCATCTCGTTGTCGGCTTCGGCTGCGGTCATGGTGTCGTCTTTGAGCAGCGCGGCGGCACGTTCGCGCTCGCCGGCCTGCACATAGCAGAGCGCAAGCGTGGGCACGGCGATGCGCATCGATGCATCGTCGCGAACCACGCTTTCAAGAATGTCGATGGCCGCGCGCAGGTTCCCGAGGCGCATCTGCTGGTAACCGGCCGAGGTGCGCAGCAACGGATGGCGCGGCTCGAGCGCGAGTCCCTTCTCGAGTTCGTCGCCGGCAAGTTCGATCTGGTTCTGGTAGTGATAAACGCGGGCGCGGTGGTTGTAGAGGATGGCGGCGTTCGACGGATTCAGCTTGAGCGCGCGGCTGAACTCGGCCAGCGCCTCTTCGTACATTCCATCGCCGCGCAGCGCCAGACCGGCAACCATGTGCACGTTCCAGTCGTTGGCAGCGGTGGACAGCAGGTTGGCTACGCCGTGGCGGGCCGACTCTTTTTCGCCGCGCGAGAGCAGCATGTAGATGCGATAGAGATTGGCTTCGGTCGATGCGGGATCGAGTCTGAGTGCTTCGTCGAAGGCGCGCCGCGCACGCATGATGTGCGTCTGCCCGCCGAAACCGTGGCGCGCGTACTGCAACTCCGCGATGCCCAGGCCGGTCCAGCCGGCCGCGAACTCCTTATCGGCGTCGGTGACCTGGGTGAACAATGCATGCGCGCGATCGAGATCGACACGCGAGCCGGTGCGCACCATGAACGAGCTGAGCAGCGCGCGGGCCTGCAGGTAGCGCTCGCTGACGGGGCCGGGCAATGAGCCCTCGCGACCCGACAGGCGAGGGTCGTTTTGCGCGTTGTCAATGCTGGCCGCGGCGCTGAGGCCGTGCAGCGACGCGAAGACTTCGTTTGAGATTTCGGTTTGCACCGCAATCAGATCGAGTGACGTAACGCGGATCGCTCCGCCGGAGCGCAGGCTCTGTGCAGCGACATCGAGCAGTTGCCAGTTGAGGTCGAAGCCGTGCTCCGAACGCAGAAAACTTCCAGCGAGCACAAACGAGGCGAGCAGCTTTTGGCCGATGGCAAGCGGATCGAGCTGCGCAATGGGCAGCGACATCAACGTGCTGGATGGGCGCACCACGAGCCCGGGAATCCGCGCCAGTCGCGCCGAGATTGCGTCGGCCAGCGCGAATCCGTACAGCGGCGCAACCTCGGTGGCGCCGAGATTGGCGAAGGGCAATACCACCAGCGAGTTTTGCGCAGACTTTTCAGGCGTCGATTCGCGAAAGCGCTCGGCGAGCATGGAGAGAAAGCCGGTGGTGCGCTTCTCGGGCTGGGCGGCCATGGTGGGCAGATTTGCCGCTGCGTCACCGGGAATGATGCCGGTCTCAATTTGCAGCGCCTTCATGATTGTCTTGAGCGCCTCGCGCACTTCGGCGGCGGAGGCGTAGCGCGCAGCGGGAGTTTTTTCAAGGCACGTCGCAATCACGCTCTTCAACTCCGGCGAAATGCCGGGCACCATCTCGATCAGGTCGGGCGGATCGAGAAACTGAATGGCGCGGATGACCTGAAAATCTTCGGCATCGGGGCGCGCGAAGGGATGACGGCCGCTGGCAAGCTCATAAAGAATGACGCCCAGCGCCCACACGTCGGATTGCACGCTGGAGTGGCCGGTGACAAACTGCTCGGGCGCCATGTAGCGAATGGTGCCGCCGCGCGCGGTGTAAGTCGCGGCCAGCGAAACATCCTTGGCGAGGCCGGTCTTCGAAGGATCGAATTGCATGTCTTCAGGCGCCAGGCGGCGCGCCAGGCCGAAGTCGAGAATCTTTACCAGGCCGCCGTCGGTGAGCATCACGTTCTGCGGCTTCAGGTCGCGATGAAAGATGCCGAGCATGTGCGCGGCCTGCAGACCGTCCCCGATCTGTATGCCGACCGAAAGCACGAGTTGCAGATTCGACGGGCCGCGATCGATGAGCTTGTCGAGCGATTGACCGGGTACATACTGCATGGCGATGAAACCTTCATCTCCGCTTTCGCCAACCTCGTAGATGGCGCAGACGTTGGGGTGCTCGATGGCCGAAGCCATGCGCGCCTCCCTCAGCACAGTCGACCGCATCTGCTCGGGCGTGAGCGTGCCGGCACGCAGCATTTTCAGCACGACGGGGCGCTGCAGTTGCGTGTCGTTGGCCAGGTAGACTACCCCGCTGCCTCCGGCGCCCAGCTTGCGCAGAATTTCGTAATGCTCAATGGTTCTTCGCTTCATTCGCCTGCTTCAAGTTTAACGGGCGGGAGATAAGAGAAGTATCAGGATTGAGCTGATGAATTCTGCGGCAATTAACATGCGGCTCTACAACAACATCTCGAAATAAATCAGCGGGGCGATGCGATAGGTGGCGCGGCCCACCTCTATGAATCCGCATTTGCGGTAGAATTCGCCGGCGCCGACCGCTGCTTCCCAGGCGTCGAGCCTGATTGCGTCAGCGGGCCACTTCTTCGCGATTTTGATTGCGTCAGCGATGCACTGGCGGCCAACGCCGCTGCGTTGAAGCGAAGGATCGACGGACATCCCAATGACATAGAGAGGCCGCTGGCATGGGGTGAAGTATTTCGTGTCGATGGCCCACGGTTTCCTGGTTGTGAGGTTTACATGGGCGATGAGTTTCTTGCGATAGCGGGCGATGTAGACATTGGACCGGCGCATGGTGAAGAGCGTGCCCTTCTCGGTCGCCTTTGTGACCCAGTAGCCCTCGCCGAAATCGGCGCGAAGACGTTCAGAGACCGCTGTGTTGAGTGCGATGAGATCGGCGACGTCGTTGGGTGTGGCGAGTTGAAGCCTGATGCGCATTTGACTCGGGCCGTCTATGAGATCCCCGACCACCGATCACTGTTTCTCAATGCCCGCGGCGGGGTTCGGAGTCTTCGCTGTGCGGGTTCTTTTGTTGTTCTTCCAGGAGGCGTCTTTGTCCGCGGCGGCCCATGGTGAGCATCGCAATACCGAAGACCAGCAACACCAGACCCCACCACAGGTTCGCGTCGATGCCGAGGCTCCTGGCGTAGAGATCCGCGCGGTCGCGCGTGGCCAGTCCGAACGCCGTAAGAATGGCGCCTACCATCGTGAACATCAGTCCCATGGGGATGCGCAGGTCGAGACTCATCGGAAAAGCTCCTTGGTCAGCGAAATCTCAAAAATCAAATCTCTAAACAAACTCGTGTTCGTCTGCGGCCAGAATCTCACCAGAAGAAAATGTTCAGGCCAATCGCGCCTAGAAGCACTGCAACCGCCAACGCCTCGGGCCGCTTCCACCAGGGCAGATGCTCGTGCGAAGGCATCTTGGTTAACGATCGCACCAGTCCCACCAGTTCCGATTCGGGCCGCGGCTTGGTTAAAAGGCTCACTACAACCGCCACCACAAAGTTGGTCATGAAGGCCCAGATGGCTCCGTAAAAGTTCTGCGCCATGTCGCTGGGGTAATGGTGGATTACGGTGATCCATCCGCCGTGGATGCCGGGGTGGGCCTCAAGCGGCAGGGTGAGCCCGTGATGGATCATGGCCGCGGCGGTGCCGGAAATGAGTCCGGCGAATGCGCCGTGACCGGTGGCGCGCTTCCAGAACATGCCCAGCAGGAACGTGGCAAACAGCGGCGCGTTCACGAAGCTGAACACAAGCTGCAGCGTGTCCATGATGTTGTTGAAGTTGATGGCCGCATACGCTGTACAAATTGACAGCAGAATGCCTCCCACCGTGGCCCATCGGCCGACTGCCATGTAATGCCGGTCGCTCGCGCCCTTGTGAATGTACGACTGGTAGAGGTCGTAGGTGAAGACAGTATTGAAGGCTGTAACATTGCCGGCCATGCCGCTCATAAAACTGGCCAGCAGCGCGGTCAGGCCCAGTCCCAGGATGCCGGTGGGGAAGTAGTGCAGCAGCATGTTGGGCGTGGCCATATCGTAATCGAGCAGCGGCTTGCCGCTGGCGTCGAGCATCGCCTTGCCGGTCACCGGGTTAATCTTTGCGGGGATGAGGCCGTGGCCCTGCTCCACTTCAGGCGGCACGACATGGATATCGTGGTAGATGCCGTTGGCGTCCTGGTGCACAAACGTAGTTGTGTGCGGCGTGGGCAGGCCGATCGCAATCAGTCCGGGCACAATCACCAGGAATGGAAACACCATTTTGGGCACTGCGGCGATCAGCGGCACGCGCCGCGCCGACTCCATATTCTTCGAGGCCATGGCCGTCTGGATGACTAGGAAATCGGTGCACCAATAGCCCGCGCCGAGCACGAATCCCAGGCCCATGCCGATGCCGATAGCGTCAATGCCCATGGGGTTGGTGCTGGCGTGCATTACGCCCTTCCACTCGTGCATGTAGGCCACCGGCAGCGCGGCTTTCAGGCCGCTCCATCCGCCAATGTTCCTCAGGCCCAGCAGCGTAAGCGGCAAAAAGCCGGCGATGATGAGAAAGAACTGCAGTACCTCGTTGTAAATCGCGCTGGTAAGTCCGCCGAGAAAGATGTAGAGCAGCACGATGAGTGCCGAGAGGCAGATTGAAAAAGTGAAGATCCAATCCGTGGGCCAGCCAATTGAGTGGAACAACGAATCGAAAATGTGCAGCGCCTGGATGAGCCGCGCCATGGCGTACATCGAGATGCCCGAACTGAAAACGGTCATCACGGCAAAGGAGCAGGCATTGAGCGCGCGGGTTTTCTCATCGAATCTGAGCCTTAAGAACTCGGGTACCGAGCGCGCCTTTGAGCCGTAGTAGAAGGGCATCATGAAGATGCCCACAAAAATCATGGCCGGGATGGCGCCGATGCCGTAGAAGTGCGCCGTCTCGAGGCCGTATTTGGCGCCCGAGGCGCCCATTCCGATCACTTCCTGCGCGCCTAGGTTGGCGCTGATGAAGGCCAGGCCGCATATCCAGGCAGGCAGCGCGCGACCAGCCTGGAAAAAGTCCTTGCTCGTCTTCATGTAGCGCCGGAGGGCAAAGCCGATGCCCAGCACAAAGAAGAAGTACAGCAGCATGATGAGCCAATCGACTGAGGTCAGTTGCAAGGCGTGCTCCTAGGGCGCAAGTGCGGGGATGGAAAAGGCTACGCAAAAACTTTACGCATCCGGGGGATGGCGAGTCCAGTGAAAACTGAAAAGGTTTTCAAGGCGGTTGGGAAATGCCTGCCTCGCCAGAGATTTAATTCGACACCCGCCATAGCCGCTGATAAAATCCGCGCAACATCTAGTGGATGATCGTGGCAAGGGAACTGAGCGATGGCAGAATGTAGCGGACGCGTAAACATTTCGGGTAATGGAAATCCGTGGCTATGGGTAGGAACCTGTCCACAGCCGGCGGGTGCCTGCGACCCAAACGATAATGCGAAGGCATGCCGGCCCGCCTTCCAGCCGATCCTAGGCAAGGCCTGGACTTATCGCTGCGTGTGTGCGGCCAAGCAATTGACAGACGACTTGTCAGGAACGCAGGCAGAGGTTGAGAAACAATTTCCGCAGCCACAAAAGGCCACTAACGAAACTTTGCCAAGAGTGGAGGTCGACAACAGCAACAAGGACTGTGAATTGAAGGTTGCCACCGTCACGATCGGCGGCAAACTTAATGTGATTGCCTGGTGTCCCGCCAAATGCGTCTCCGACACCAAGGGCAAAGACAAAACATGCGTGCTGGCTTTCAAGGATGCAGTGGTTCCGGCCATCGATGGGAAGAACCCGCTTCACGTGATTACCTTCAGTTGCATCTGCATGGCGAAGAAAGATGCTCCCCAATAGGTTGAGCGGACGGTTGATCGCCCCGCAATTCATTCTGCTGACGATGGATATTGCAATTTACGCGATTCAGGATAAACTCATCGTGACTGCTTTCCCTGTTCGCTTTCCTCGCCTCAGATCAATTTCAAGTCGATTCGGGCCATCCCCATGGCTCTTGTAATTCCTCGGTTCGAATTTGAAATATGGACATCCCCCCCAACAATTCCGATCTGCAGTTTGCGCAGGCCACTGAAGCCGGCTTGAGCGAGCCAGAGGCCGCACCGGCGAATGCCGGCGCCGCTCGGCCTGCTGAAGAATTGAGTGCGCCTCAATACGAGCCACAGCTCAAAGCCGGAGAACTGATCGACGGCCGCTTCGGCGTGGTTCGATTCATTGCCCGCGGCGGTATGGGCGAGGTGTATGAGGTCGAAGACAGGCAACTGCAGGGCATTCACGTCGCGCTGAAGACAATTCTTTCGCAATACGCGTTCGATCCGGTGATGCGCCTGCGATTCGAGCGGGAAGTGGTGAGCGCGCGTGAAGTCGTGCATCCAAACCTCTGCCCGATTTACGATCTTGGGCACTGGCAGCGGCCCGGCGGCGAGCTCACTTACCTGACCATGAAGCTTCTGGCGGGCGAAAGTCTCGCGGCCAGGCTTGCGCGCCAGGGGCCGCTGAGCGGAGATGAGGCCCTTTCAATATTCAGGCAGGTTGGATCGGGAATTGCGGCGATACACGCGGCGGGAATCCTGCACCGGGATATTAAGGCAGCGAACATTATGCTGCAGGGCGATGGCGAAGAGGTGACTGCGTGGGTCACGGATTTTGGCTTGGCGCGCGCTGTGCTGGGTGAGCAGACGCAACTGACCGCCCAAGGGGTAGCCGGCACGCCCGCCTTCATGGCCCCCGAACTCTTTTATGGAGGCGTTGCTTCAAAGGCAAGCGATGTATATGCGTTGGGAGTGGTCGCATACCAGGTGTTAACGGGGCAACTGCCTCAAATCTCGTTGCGGCGCGGAAAGAGTGGGGAGGCGTCAATCAGTGCGGCGGGGATTCCCGAAACGTGGCGGCCTTTCGTGGAAGGATGCCTGAAGTTCGCAGTCGAGGATCGGTTCAAGACCGTCCCGGAGGCGTTGGAGTGGCTGCCCTCAAAGGCTGCTGGTGCGGAGATTCGCGATGCGAGAGGGCCGCACATCTCGCGAAGGAAGATGCTGGTTGTGGGTGCGAGCGCGGGTGCGGCTGCCGCGGCCTGGCTGGAATGGCCGCACATTCTGAACCTCGTAGACCCTCTCCCTTCAACAAAGTTTGTTGCCCTGATGGCGCTGCCCGCGGAGCGCCCCCCGGCGCTGCTGTTCACCGTCCTCGATTCGATTGGTCAGCGGCTTTCGCGTGCCGAGGCATACGTGAAGAACCTGCTGATCATTACACCCGGAGATGTGCCCGGGCCAGCCAAGGTGATCGACTCGCCTGCAAAAACTGAGAACACGCTGGGCGCTAACCTGGTGCTGGCGGCATCGCTCGATCAGACTGCGTCGCGGGCGAGGCTGAGCCTGCGTTTGCATGATGCGCACTCTGAGCGTGTTCTGCGCAAGGCAACGGTTGAGTATGCACCGAGCGAGATCAGCAGCCTGGCAGAGAAAGCTTCACGCCAGGCTGCAATACTGCTGCAACTTCCAGGCAACGACGTGCAACTGAGCGATCCCGAAGAGTTGAGGAACGTGCCCCCGGAGGTGTTCCAGGCCTACAGCGAAGCGGAGCAACTGGTGAACGAGCCGAATCATGCCGGCTTGCAGCAGGCGATTGACAAATACCAGCACGTTCTCGATCTCGATGGTCATTTTGCGCTGGCTTACGCCAAGTTATCGATTGCCTATACAAAACAGTTTTACGTAACCAGGGAAGCGGCCAACATCGACCTTGCCGGCAAGAATTCATCCAGGGCGCTCCTCTACAACCCTCATTCGGCCATGGCGCTGATGAGCCAGGCCATGGTGTACGCTTGCCAGGGCAAAACGGCCGAAGCGCAGGGTTATTTTGGGAGGGCGTTGCAAGCGGACCCTGGAAACCCGGATGTGCTGTATCACAAGGCGTGGGCGCTCGCGCGCCAGGGGCAGTTGAGAGAAGCAGAGCAGGCGTATCGCGACATTCTGGCCGAGAGGCCGAACTTTTGGCCCGCTTACAACAATCTCGGCGTGCTTCTCACGCGGCAGGCCAAGTACGAAGAGGCGGCAAAGGCCTTTGCTGCAGCGGGAGCCGCTGCGCCCAAAGTCTCCCAGCCGATGGCCAACCTGGCCCAGACCTATCTCGAACTGGGCAGGCGCGACGATGCCCGCGCGGCGTTGAATGAGAGCCTGGCGCGCGGTGAAAACGAGGATGCCTACCTTGCGCTGGGCGACATGGACTTTGAAGACGGCAAATACAACAATGCCCTGGCCGACTATGCACACGCGGCAAAGCTGGACCCCGCGAATCACCTGATCCAAAGAAACATGGGAGACTGCTACACCATGCTGGGCAACGCGGCCATGGTGAAGCAGTGCTACGGGCAGGCTGCCCGCCTGTTGTCTGCGGTGTTGCAGACCAACCCTCAGGACGGGTTCGGGTGGGCGAACCTGGCCTTCTATCACGCCAAGGTCGGCGACCGCGCCAGCGCCGAGCAGGACATGAAGAACGCCACGGAGCACGGCGCCAACGACGTGGCGTCGCGCTTCATGCTGGTGCAGGCGCTCGACGTGCTGGGAAAAAAGGCAGAGGCGCTGAATCTGTTGTTGGAGTGCATGGACAAGGGGCTCTCACCGGCGGAGGTCGACCTGGCCGTGGATCTCAAGGATCTGCGAAGTTCCCCGGCTTATCAGCAGCGGCTGAAAAATAGGAAGGGGAACGGGAAGGCATCTGCAAGTTAAGTGTTTTTCGAACTGTGAACGAGAGAGGACGGTCATATGAAACCACGTTGGATTCTGCTGTTGCTCGTCGTGTTTATTGCCGGGGTATTTGTTGGAATCTGGTTGGACTGGAAGCATATTACAGTGGCACGGAACATCGTTTACCAGGTGCAGAACTACCCCAGGGCAAATATGGAAGTGTATCCCGGAGACAAGATCACACTGGTGCCCCCTGCGGGAGGGAATAAAGCGGGCCTGCAACTGAATTTTGTTGGGTACAACCCTTGCGTGGATCAGACGCCGTCGTCTTCATGCGTAATTGACACGGCTGACGGAAATGCGCCGCCGGGGCCTTACTTTTTCACCTGCACATCGAGTGCGGGTTACTCCTGCCCGGATCCTGGAGTCCAGCAGTCGCCGACAATTCCCATGAAGGGCTATGTCGACGCATTGAGGCTGGATCTCTTCGGAATCGCGAGCGAGCCGACGCAAGTTAAGGAGGGGACGCCGATTAAAGGCGCTCATCCCGCGACCAACTCAGTTACTGCGTATGTATCCTGCAGCACCGGGACGCCACCTGACGTTACGGTCCTGCAGAACCTGAATGGGGACTCCTTGAGTACCATCACGGCCTTGAAGGGTGAGACGGTGTACTGGATAAGTTCCCGGCCATTCTCAATGGTCACAACCAATTTCCCGGCCGGTCTTTGTTCGAACGGCAACCCGAGCGGCAGTGACCTGACTGAGGCTCAGTGCGACGTCGCGCTAAGCGGTCAGTCAATTACCTACACCGTGCAGGCGCAGACAACGCCAACGTGCAATCCACTAACCCCCGCGCAACTGAAGATTAATTAGCCCATCGATCGCTGGCCTTCCCCCGGCCAGCGTCCTCCCAGGAGGAGGAATAACAGTTGTCTCTATGCGGCAGGCCCCTGTAGCCCTTGTGGTTGCTCTCTCCAGCAGCGCGGCTGCGGTCTACCGCTGACTACATTCCCAGTTGGAGATTTACGCCAGAATTAGAGTCTCGCCGGGAATTGCGCCCCGCGTGCTCGCGCCGCGACGATTGCCAGTCGATCGCTTCGCAGATGATCGCCGCCGCAATCATCGACGACGCACCCTTCAAGGCCGGACCGGTAGTGAGTTGTTCGCTGCGGCCCCGCTTTTCACGGTCCTTTCACACCAGCATTCGCCGGCACTAAAGCAGTTGTTGACTTCGGCTTTACTGACGGCTATAGTTGTGCCGGAATAAATAAAAAGAATTCTCCTCTGGGTCCTGTTCCCTGTCCACGCCTCATGTGAAATGCAGTGTGTGGACTTTCCCCGATGCACCACTGGAAATGCGAACTCGCGTTCCCCCAATCCAGGGTGTTCATCCGCGCATAAAAGCTAGCTGGGCCCTTCCGCTCAAAGTCACTCGACACGAGCGTGGTTTTTCCCAGTAAGTTGCCTGGTCTGCGGAAAGTTGCGGACAGACGCCAACCCATGGCTCGGATTCTGCTCGTTGACCTGCGTTTGATGCGCCGGCCGATGCGAGTGGCTTCCAGGCTCGTGCGCTTCGTCGCGTCTTCATTCTTCCGTCGATCGGTATTGCCGGGCCATTCTCGGTTCTCCCTCAGGGTCATTGCAAGCAGTTTCCGACCGCTGCCTTCTGCTTGCCAGCCGTCACCTGCCGGGTAAGGCAACCCGCACTAAGCCATCAGCCGCAAGGAGGTTTCCATGTCAGGAAAAGATAATGATTCCGCATCTAACGCCCCCACGACTCCGCCCGAATTCAACGATGCCAACTTTAAGAGCGTCCTGAACGCGCTTCTCGATGCTTATCAGCCCATCCTTGAATCTCAACTCAAGCTCGCCGGCAACCTGAAAGGCCTTGAACAGCAGGCCGCTGCGGGCAGCAACTTCGAATCGGATTTCGCAACAGCCCAGTCGCTGTTTGGCAAATTCCTCAACGAAGATATTGCGCTTCGCCTCATCCCTCAAAAAAACCGCGACACCATCGGCTCCATCGAAAACTGGAAATTGTGCCTCGAACAAATCCGCTGTTGTTTCATCTTTGGATGGCTTGTCTGCCGTGGCCCACGCACCTTCCGCTCATGGGCCTACTACGCCTACCGCTATTGGCTTTGTGTAAGGCAGGTGCTGGGCACGCCGGTGGCGAACCCGCCGACGGCGGCTGAGCTGGCCGACTACCGCACCCTGCTGGAGGCGCTGGCCAACGCGTGGAAGCCCTACCTCACCGATCAGCTCGCCAGCGTCGAATTCCCCGACGGCATTCCTGAAGAAGTGGTGAGCGGCGAGATCAACGGCGACACAGGCGAGGTGGACACTTGCGCCATCTTCGACCGGCTGATGACCACCGCCGCCGGGCAGGCGCTGGTGGGTGACGCCAACTTTGCCCGCGCCACTGCCGACAATACCTATTGGCTTTGCCGGTGCTGGTCAGTGTGCTCACTCTGCTTCGGCTGCTGCCTGGCCAGGGCAAACAGCTTCACCGATGTGGTGTGGTGCCTCGTCTATTACTTCCGCTGCATTGCTGACTGCTTCAGGCCGCTCTCGTGCGAACTTACCGAGCCAACCGGTTGCGTCATTGAAGAGTCGTTCCCCAGTGTCGGTGTCTTCCGTGGCGTTGAAATTGAGGGTACCGCAACCGGCTTCGACTGCGACCACTACATTCTTGAGTGGCGTCAGAGCGGCATTGGTTCCTGGCAATCGTCAGGCATCGTCTATCCCGGCGGCGCCACCCAGGGTTCCTGCGGAGTGATCGGCGGCCTGCTCGGCTATCTCTCCACTTTCCCGCTGGTAGCCCCAGGGCTGGTCGAAATACAGCTCTGCGTCTACTCGAGTGACAAATCCGTAGCTCCATGCTGCACCACTATCTTCTTCCAGTTGCAGCGCAATCTCGTCTGGATCACCGGAATCGAGGGCATCGCGGCCGCCACGCCTCCCGGAGTCTTCGACCCCACCGCTCAGCTCGTCGATGGCAGCGGCAACATTCGCTCCTTCGGTACCGCGCTGCGCATCTTTGGCTCTGCTGTGGTCGGCGGTTGCTCCGGCACCACCATCAAGCGCTACACCCTCAGCTACCAGCAGGGATTTACCACCACAACCGCCGGATCGTGGACTCAGTTTTGGCAGGTGAACTACAACACGCCTTTCCAGATCGACACCAACCTCAACTACGTCTTCGAGGAGCCGCTTACCAACGAGTGGACTGAGATGGACTGGACGTTCGTGGATCCGTTCCCTACGCCGCACCTGATCTGCGATGTGGTCGACGACTACCTGTCAACGGCCTATTGGAGCACACAGGTGCCCATCGGCGGCTACCCGGTTGCATTTCCCAATCCGCCCGTCACGTGCGGTGAAGCGCCCTCCAGCACCTGGGCCTCCACTCCTCTGGTTCTGTCAAACTGCCAGAGCGGCCGATACACGCTTCTGCTCACTGTTGAAGACACCGGAGGCACAATCACCCAGAACCTGCGCCAGGTGTGGTTCGACAACAAGCAAATCTACGGGCACATCACAAACGTTGGTTCCATTGCGCCTTGCGCTACCATCGATCTCTCTGTTTTCGCGCCTTCGAATGGCGACTGCAGCGCGCCCTGGCCGGCTCCTCTTAACGGCCTGGCCTTCGACGAGCTGATTGAAGAACACAACACAACGCCACCCAGCGACAACTTCGGCGGCTACTCGATTTCGATCATGAAGGCAGGCGGAAGCTGGCATTCCATTCCCATTCCAGGCCCCAGCGGTCCACCCTCCTGGGCCGGCCCCACAGTCGGCACCTCGCGCGTCGGCCAACCCGGTGTGCGTTGTCCTACCGCCGTTCCGTCGTTCCCTTTCCCTCCAGCTTCTGACGGCATCCTGGCCCTGCTCGATATGAGGATGCTCGATGCTGTCTGCAACCCCAACCCGGCCTATGCCGATCTCGTGCTCCAGCGCGGCGAGTGCTGCGGATTCATTCTCGAACTCTCGGTCTGGGACACCTCAATCTGCCCCAGCCTTGGCGATGATCGTCACGAAGTCGACTACGCATTCCCGGTTTGTATTTGCAACGACCTGCCGCCAACGCAAACCGGCGCATAACGGCAAATCAATGATGAAAGCCGGACCACCGATGGAAGTTGTTCAACTCTCCTGGCACTTCGTTCTGGCCGTCCTCGCTACCTGGCGGGTAACCCACCTGCTGGCTGCCGAGGATGGCCCGGGCGATATCGTGGTCCGCTTTCGCGCGTTACTGGGTCAAAGCTTCGCCGGCCGCCTGATGGATTGCTTCTATTGCCTCAGCATCTGGATCGCGGCTCCGGCCGCGCTCTTTGTCACACGTCATTGGCTCGACTGGATCATGGTCTGGCTCGCCATCTCTGGCGTCGCCTGCCTGATCGAGCGTCCAGGCCAGCAACCCGCCGGCATTCAAACCGACGGCCAAATTTCTCAGGGAGGAACCCAAAGTGTGCTGCGGACAGAAACGAATGGAGCTCAAGAACAGCCAACCCAATACCAGCCAACGGCCTACTCCGGCCCGGCCAACCCCGCTGCTGACCCAAACGAGGAGATCTACAGCTTCCGCGCCTCCATCCCCTCGCCACACTCCCGTCACGACGCAGATTCCATCGCGCCCGATTCCTTTGCCGGCGATGACATTTCCACGCGTCCAGTCCATGACTGAAGTCGCGGTTCGCTATCTTGAGACGTCCCCAATTGCTGTTCGCGGACCCGCCAGCGGACGTACGTACAGATTCTCTGCCGCACTTCCGCTCCAACAAGTTGAGTCACGAGACGCCAGCGCAATGCTGCAAAGCCGATTCTTCAAGCGGGCTTGAACGGGGAAAAGCATCCAGTCCCCGTGAAATCGTGAAGACACGAGTACTCGAACCTCACTACCGGCTACTGGCTACTGGCTTTTGGCTAATGGCCACTGGCTACGATGCGCGTTTTAGTTGCTCACCGGCACCGCGCTCTGAACGGTGAAGTGCACCAGGAGCGATGCGTGACCGGCCGGGCAGCCGAGCAGCAAGTTCCTTCCCTCGCCTTTGAACGAATACGAAACATGCGCGATTCCAAACGAGTCGATCTTCTTGACGACAGGAGCAGAAACGTCGCGGATCTTGTTCTGATCGACCAGTTCGGCTGTGGCCGACAAAAGCTGTTCGTGCAGCGTCGGATCAAGTGCGATGGGCACCTGCAGGTCGTCGGCGGAGTTTGTTCGGTTGCAATCTACGCTCAGCCCTGACACCTTGTTGTCGCGGACGGATTGAAGGACCTGAACGATGGGATTGTTCTGATAGACCCTCGCGAAGAATGTGTAGGCGTCGGACGATCGGCTCGTGGGCCGCGCAATGGAGATGTGGTCGGCGACAATCTTCTGCGGCGGCGTATCGGTGTCGCAGCCATAGGTTGCGCTGTAGTACGTCACCACTCGCGTGTGGGCGCCAAGGTATCTGCCGATACCTTCACCGGCTGAAGTGTCGAGCGTCTCATAGGCGCAGTAGCGATGAATTTTTGAGACGGTTTGCGTGCTTCTCCACTTTTCTTCCAGGTCCATCAGAAAGCTGTTATCGTTACTCGCACGCAGGTCGCTGAGCAGAGGATCGCTATCGTAAATCTTTGCCAGGCTGGCCACGAACGATCCCTCGTGCGGCGTTGAGTACGAAACGATGAACCGGACGCGGGCTGCGTCGGCGGGATGATTCAGCAGCATCTCCTCGGTGAGGATTCCGCCCAGACTGTGCGCGATGAAAACCACTTCGCTGTGGTCCCAGACGTGTTGCTGCTTGAGTTTCTGCCACAGAATTTCAGAGAGCTGCGCACTCGACAGCCTGCCGCGCATCGATGGAGTTGGATACTCGGCTACCACGACGTCGGAGTTTTGGAAGTGCGGATCGGTCTGGATGAGTTGCGGCCAGTAGGCGCCGTTCGATGCGCGCCAGGTGTTGCGGTCGCCATGAATGCCGTGAACGAAAACGATAACGCGCGGCTTGAGATTGTCGGCCCTGGCCGGGAGCGAGCCCGAACCGGCAAGAACGAAAATTTGAAAGAACGCTCCAACAACAGCGAGAGCCCTGCGCACGACTTGCCTTTCCATGATGTCCGATGAGGACAATAAAAAATGATTCTGCTTCAAGGTTAACGCTTTTCGGTCGGGCGCTGCAGATGCGAGGGTTATAGCGATATGTTGCAGCCTGGCTGGTTTCGCCGGAAAGCATTGTTCCATTTACACTGGAGTAGCATGATTCCCACGCTGACCTGGACCGACGAAGGCATCCGATTTATCGATCAAACCAAGCTCCCGCTCGAGGAGAGCTATGTTCTTGCAACAACTTATGAACAAGTGGCCGAGATTATCGTCACCATGGTAGTGCGCGGCGCGCCGGCCATCGGCGTCTCGGCGGCCTACGGCGTAGCCCTCGGAGTGCAGGCCAGTCATGCCGCAACGGCTGCGGATTTTCAGCCGGAGTTCGATAAGATTTGCGCTCGCCTGGCCGGAACGCGGCCCACGGCGGTGAATCTGTTCTGGGCCATTGACCGCATGAAGGGCCTGTTCAACAAGTTACTTTCTGCAGGCGCGAGCATGGCCGAGGTGAAGCGGAAGATTCTAGCCGAGGCGCACGCCATGTTCGAAGAAGACATTGAGGCGTGCAAGACGATGGGCACACACGGCGCGGCCTTGCTGCCCGATGAAGGCGGAGTGCTGACCCACTGCAATGCAGGCGCGCTGGCTACCTGCGGATACGGCACGGCGCTGGGCATGATTCGCGCGGCCGTGGAAAGCGGGAAGAAGATTCACGTGTACGCCGACGAGACGCGGCCATTTTTGCAGGGCGCGCGGCTTACGGCGTGGGAACTGATGGCCGACGGCATTCCCACTACGGTGATCTGCGACAACATGGCGGCGAGCCTGATGCGGGCGGGCAAAATCAAGGCCGTGGTGGTGGGCGCCGACCGCATTGCCGCCAACGGCGACACCGCCAACAAGATCGGCACCTACAACGTGGCGATTCTGGCCAAAGAGCACGGCATTCCGTTCTATGTGGCCGCGCCGTGGTCCACCATCGACCTCAAGACGGCGACTGGTGAAGCGATACCCATTGAGGAGCGGCCGCATGTTGAAGTGACGCATCATGCGGGCACGCAACTGACGCCGAATGGAGTGGGCATCTGCAACCCCGCGTTCGACGTGACGCCGGCCAAATACATCACCGCCATCATTACCGAGCGCGGCGTGCTGCGTGCGCCGTACGCCGAGTCGCTTCAGGAGATGGAGCCGGTGGCTCGATAACTGCGTCGTTGCCGCACGTCGGTCCTTTACCAATTGCAATCTTATGACTCGGAAGAATGGTCGTCGAACCGCTGGGGGTCCGGCAACATACTCTGATGCAGAACTCGCACGATGAAAATGCAGCTTTTTTCCTGACGGTAGAAGATCACGTGGCGACCGGTTTCGAAGCGGAGCAGTCCGGAGCGTATCCAGTCGCACTTGCGGCCGCGTGAAGGGTTGGCGGCGATCGTCTTGGCGCAATCCTCAAGCTTATTCAGGTAACGAAGGGCCTGCGCGTCGCTCCAGGTTTCGAGGGAATATGAGCCAATGCTAAACAGATCGGCCTTGGCTTTGCCCATAAAACGTACGGTGGGCATTTTCAGCGTTTCCTATTTTTGAGTTTTAACTGCCGGCGCACCTGCGCGATGGCATTGCCTTCAACCACGCCGCTTGCGTCGCCTTCGTCAATCGCATTGCGAAGCGCCTCAAGTTTTGCCTCGTAAACGCGTTCTTCGCGCTCGAGCGTGCGCAGGGCGGCCCTGACAACTTCACTTGCATTCTCAAAATGGCCGCTCTCGACGCGGGCAAGAACGAAGCGGTCAAGCTCAGGGGTGAGATTAACGTTCCGTGTGGGCATGAAAGTTTCTCCGGGCAAATGGCCTGCCGGAATCAATTTTAACGTAATTGGCAAAGTTTGCCAATTACCATTTTGCAAGCCCGTGAGTGTACGCGCTCAGTTGCTGCGACTCATGAAATCTGCCGGTCCAAAGGCGATACTGGGGTGTGAGGCTTATCGTTTCATCCGTCTTTCGTTTGCGGCACCGCTCGATTGCGCGCGGCATTCTTCTTTCAGTGGGCGCGTTCTTCGGCAGCCTTAGGCTGGCCGGATTTCCGCACATCGAAGATCTGCATTCGTCGCACTGGCAATTCGTCGCGCTGCTGGTGGCTGCGTGGGGCATGGTTGAAACCGCGCGTTGCCTGCGCCGCAAATGGAGCCTGTACCACGCAGGTGTGCTCATTATGCTTTACTCCGACCTCATGATTCTGGCCGCGATTGTGGCGCTGATGATGCTGGCGTGAACGAAGCGGCTTGCATCGGCCAGGTGCCATCCTCAACCCGCTCCGTGTAGCATGAGCAGGAGCCATGAGCTGCGAACCGGTATCGCGCTCAGAAAACAGGCATAAGGCTCGGTTTGAATTTGGGCCTTTCCGGCCCATCGAGTTTCTAATTGCTTTTGCCTCGAGAATCACCCCAAAACCATGTACGGAGGAAGAAATGCTGAAGGGATTTCGTGATTTCATATTGCGCGGCAACGTCGTCGATCTGGCGGTCGCCGTTATTATCGGCGCGGCGTTTGGAGCCATCACAGCTTCAGTGACCGCCGACGTGATTACACCCATGATTGCGGCGCTGGTTGGCGCGCCCGATTTTTCTTCTCTCGTGATTCACATCCCGGTGCTGCACCACGTCGCGCCGCCGAATCCGCTGCCCGCCAACTACATTTCGCCGGGCGACATTCACATCGGCAAGCTGCTGAATGCGCTCATCAATTTTGTGCTGGTGGCCGGGGCCATTTACTTTGCCATCGTGCTGCCCATGCAATACATGTTGAAAAGGATCACCAAGCCAGCACCTCCGGCGCCGCCATCTACCAAGCCATGCCCGGAGTGCCTGAGCGACATTCCGCTGGCCGCGCGCCGTTGCGCACACTGCGCTCAGCCCGTAGCGTGACCAGCAAACCGATGGTCTCACCATGGCGACGAAAACAGAAACGTTGCGAGGATGGGGCACCCGGCTTAACGATTACGGCCGGCCTGAAGGAGAGTTTCAGGCCGGCCGATTGCCGCCGCGGCTAACTGCATCAACCCGGCGAGCGGTCATTGTCTTGGCGACGTCTGCTATCGCTGTGGCCACGCGCCTTGGGCGCCACTATCAATCTGACCAGCGCGCCCAGCGTCAGTTCCTCAAACAGCAGCGCGGAAGCCAGGGTCAACAGCACCGATCCCATTCCACCTACTGCACTTTCAATCAAGCTCATAGCCACCTCTTACAGAACCCCGGCAACCACCAGGCTTGAAACAACCGATCCAGTGCGAAGCAGCGCGGTGCTTGCAGCTTCAGAGACTGTTTCCGGGCCGGCTGCTGCGATCGCCGAACTCGACGTGTTTGCAATCGGAGTTGCTGCCGGGGCAGGGCTGCTCGCCTTGGCCAGCACCATAGCCGGCTGAGCCTGCGCCGATGGAGCGACCTGCGGCACGCCGAAAAGCTTTGCCGTATCGTCGTTGCGCTGTCCCACGATTTCCACCTTGTCGCCAACGTCGACTCGCGAGTAGAGGTCCTCGATGTCGGCCTTGCCCATCCGGATGCAACCGTGCGAGGCGGCCTTGCCGATCGAGTTGGGCTCATTGGTTCCGTGAATGCCGTAGCCGCTCTTGCTCAGGCCCATCCAGCGGTCGCCTACCGGGTTGTGTGGCCCGGGGGGAACGGTGCGGCCGTCGTGGTGGTAAGTAGGATTCATCACGCGGCGCTCGATGGTGAACTCGCCTGCCGGGCTCGGCGTTGAGGGCTTGCCCACGGCCACTGTGTACACCTTGGTCACCTGGCCGTTTTCAACCAGCGCCAGCTTGCGGTCTTCCAGGCTCACCACGATCAGCCGGATCGTTGCGCTCTGCGCTGCCGGGGGAGTAGTTTGCGAAGCGCCTTGCACGGCTTGCGTTTGCGCCATCGATGCCGATCCCATCAAGCCCGCTGCCATCGCTACCACTGCCAACCCTTGATTCAGTCCCTTCATCGCATCCTCCCCGTTTGCCTCAAATCGCGTACGCAAACAGGAAGTGCAAGAGGATAGCCAAACGGAGGATATTCATTACAAAAGAGTTATCATCGCATCGGGGATGCTGGCTTGTGTCAGGACGCGCACAACTGTGGGTGCGGTGACACGGATCGGTCGGGAGACCGGCGGTATATATCTGCGGTGGGGGTGCTCAGGCTCGCTCGATCGCCATGGCGACGGCCTCGCCGCCGCCAATGCACAGCGAGGCGATGCCGCGCTTCACATCGTACTTTTCCATCGCGGCCAGCAGCGTGACAATGAGGCGCGCGCCCGATGCGCCGATGGGGTGGCCCAATGCACAGGCGCCGCCGTGGACATTTACTTTCTCGTGCGGCAATCCCAGGTCGCGCATCGTCGCCAACGCCACCACGGCAAAAGCCTCGCTGATCTCGAAAAGGTCAACATCGTCGAGAGTCCATCCCGTGCGCTCAAGCAGTGCGCGAATGGCGCCGATGGGTGCGGTGGTGAACAGGCTTGGTTCCTGCGAATGAGTGGCGTGGCCAATGATCGTGGCTCTGGGCGCAACGCCGCGACGCTCAGCCTCTGACCGTCGCATCAACACCAGCGCTGCCGCGCCATCTGAGATCGAGCTGGAGTTGCCGGCAGTCACGGTGCCGTGCTCGTCAAAGGCCGGCTTCAACAAGGGAATCTTTTCGGGCTTGGCTTTGAGCGGCTGTTCGTCCTGAGATACTACGCGTTCGACTCCGCCCTGCTTTACGGTTACGGGCACAATTTCGGCGGCAAACGAACCGTCGCTGCCCGCCTGTTGCGCTCGCCTGAGCGACTCCAGGGAGTAGGCATCCTGCTCAGCGCGGGTAAACGAGTACACGCTCGCGCATTTCTCGGCGAAGGTTCCCATCAGGCGCCCCTTGTCGTACGCGTCTTCAAGGCCGTCAAAAAACATGTGGTCGAGTACTCGCTGGTGGCCCATCCGGTATCCCGCTCTCGCGCGGTCGAGCAGGTAGGGGGCGTTGCTCATGCTCTCCATTCCGCCTGCGACCGCCACCCGTGCGCTGCCCGCGACCAGCAGATCGTGGGCCAGCATGGTGGCTTTCATTCCTGAGCCGCAAACTTTGTTTACCGTGGTTGCGCCGGTTGAGAGCTTCAGCCCCGCACCGATGGCGGCCTGGCGAGCAGGCGCCTGGCCAATGCCTGCGGGCAGCACGCAGCCCATCAGAACCTCGTCAATTGCGTCGGCAGTCAGTCCCGAGCGCTCCACGGCGGCGCGAATAGCGACTGCGCCGAGCTGCGGCGCGGTCAGGTCTTTGAAGTCGCCCTGAAAGCCTCCAATGGGCGTGCGAGCTGCTCCACAAATCACTATGCGATCGTCGGGGACCATTGATTGCTCCTTTGTTCGTTGGTTCGGGCTCTCATTCCATGAAGTCCACGGCACGAAGTGCCCTATTTTGGCGCCATGCGCAGCGCGCCGTCGAGGCGGATCGTTTCGCCATTCAGCATGGTGTTCTCGCAGATGTGCCTTACCAGCGCGGCATACTCATATGGCTTGCCCAGGCGCGCAGGGAAGGGCACGCTTTTTCCCAGCGCCTCTTGTACCTCTGTAGAAAAGCCGGTCACCATCGGCGTTTCAAAAACGCCGGGCGCAATGGTGACCACGCGAATGCCTGAGCGTGCCAATTCGCGCGAAATGGGCAGCGTGAGGCTAACCACTCCGCCTTTGGATGCCGCATAAGCAGCCTGGCCAATCTGCCCATCGAACGCCGCAATCGAAGCCGTGTTCACGATAACGCCGCATTCGCCGTCTGCGCCGGGCTCTTCGTGGGCGATGGCCTCGGCAGCGAGCCGGATCATGTTGAAAGTGCCCACCAGGTTGATGTTCACCGCGCGCGCAAAAGACTCGAGCCGGTGCGGGCCTTCGCGTCCCAGCACCTTTTCGCTTGGCGCAACCCCGGCGCAGTTCACGAGCGCATGCAAGTGGCCGAATTCGGCAAGCGCGAGAGTCACAGCAGCTTTGCCATCGGCTTCGCTGGTTACGTCGGTTGGGGCAAAGCGAGCGGCATCTCCGAGCTCGGCTGCCAGCGCCTGGCCGGCCTCGCGATTCAGGTCGGCGATCACCACCCGCCCGCCATTACCGGTCACCATGCGCGCAACCGCTGCGCCAAGACCCGAGGCTGCTCCGGTTACCAGAAAAACATGATCCTTGATCTGCATGGGAAACCGCGAAAGTCCATCTGTCATAATACTCTAGGCAATAAGCCCCTCTCGCGGAGGCGCCTGAACGTGAATCCTGAACCAAGCACCGGCCCACTTACTGCACTGAGTGAAGACGAAAACTTCTTTCTGGCGACGGTTCGCCAGTTTGCGCAGGAACGGATTGCGCCGCTCACACGACGCATGGATGAGGACCAACACATGGACGCGGGCCTGGTCCGCAGTCTCTTTGAATTGGGCCTGATGGGCATTGCCATTCCCGAGCAATACGGCGGCGGCGGCGGATCATTCTTCGATTCGGTGCTTGCCGTGGAGGCTATCTCAGCGGTCGATCCCTCAGTTGGCGTCCTGGTGGACGTGCAGAACACCCTGGCCGCAACTGCGCTTGCACGCTGGGCCACGGAGGAGCAAAAGAAGAAGTATCTTGCGCGGCTTGCTGCGGACACCGTAGGCGCCTACGCCCTGAGTGAGGCGGGCTCGGGATCGGATGCATTTGCCCTGCAGACCCGTGCCGAGTTGCGCGGCGATGCGTACGTGCTGAATGGCCGCAAGCTGTGGATCACGAATGGCAACGAGGCTGGAATTTTTATCGTTTTTGCCACCATCGACCCGGCCGCGGGCTACAAGGGTGTGACGGCCTTCATTGTCGAGAACGGCGCGCAGGGATTCAAGGTTGGCCGCAAAGAAGACAAGCTTGGTATTCGCGCATCGAGCACCTGCGAACTCATCTTTGACGACTGCAAGCTTTCTGCCTCGCAACTGCTCGGCGCGCCGGGACAGGGATACAAAATTGCGATGGAGACGTTGAATGAAGGGCGCATCGGCATCGGCGCGCAGATGCTGGGCCTGGCCGAGGGCGCGTGGGGATATGCTGTCAAATATGCCAAAGAGCGCAGGCAATTCGGCAAGCCCATCGCGGAGTTCCAGGCCATGCAATTCCAGCTTGCGGAGATGGCCACGGACATTGAGGCCGCGCGGTTGATGGTGTACAACGCGGCGCGGCTGCGCGATGCAGGCGTGGAGTTCCGCAAAGAAGCGGCGATGTGCAAGTACTTTGCCTCGCACACGGCCGAGCGCGTTTCGAGCCTTGCCGTTGAGGTCTTCGGCGGCTCGGGTTTTGTGCGCGACTACCCGGTCGAAAAACTTTTTCGCGACGCCAAAATCGGCAAAATCTACGAGGGAACCTCGTTCATGCAGTTGGCAACGATTGCGAAACTGACGCTGGGGTGAGGCCGCCTTTTGGCTGGGTAGCCATTGCCGGACACTGTATCTATCTCATTCAATGTGACCAAAGCCCTATTGGAGATATCCGCCAGGCTGAGCAAAGCAACCCCAACCATCGTTATACCCGCCGAGCGGTTCCGCTACGTCTTGCAGCTCCTGCTCAAAGGCCGTTATTCCACCGTGAGTTGGGATCATGTTTTTCACGACAAGCACTTCCCACGGATGACTCTCAACAACATCTGCTAATTTGACGGTCGTCCTATAGCCCTCTTCGCGAAACTGCTGCGCGAATGCTTTAGCTCCTGCTTCGTCCGGGAAAACTACGTTGAAATCGATATCGCGAGGTCGGCTCAGGTCATCTCCGTCGGACTCCAGCCGTCGGAGCGCATCTCTGTTGTCATCATTGGGATGAAGCATTTCCGTTGCTACCACCATCACTTTGATCCATCTTATCGTCCGCCAATGCGACCTGACCGTTTTCGCCCATGTACATTTATGAAAAAATCAATGCATGGGTTCTCGTGACGGCGAAAAACTCGGAATTTACATCTCGATTCCTTTTTGCCGGTCAAAGTGCACTTACTGCAATTTTGCGTCGGGCGTTTTTCCGGCCAGCGATCACGCGCGCTACGTTGATCGCGTTGTCGACGACCTGAAGAGCGCTCCCCAATGGGCTCGCGAGTTCGGTGTCGAGTTGCCGCGCAATGTCGACTCGGTCTACTTCGGCGGCGGTACGCCCAGCCTCCTCGCTCCTGAGTTAATCGCGAAACTCTTCGCGGCAATGCGCAACAACTTCGCCTTCGATTCAAACTGCGAAATCACCATGGAATGCGCGCCGGGACAGTTGCCCACTGCCACGATTGAAGCCATGGTGCGGGCCGGCGTGAATCGCGCCAGCCTGGGCGTGCAGTCGTTCATCGATCGCGAAGCGCAGGTAAGCGGCAGGCTGCATAACCGCTCCATTATTGAAGATGACATCGCTCGGCTGCGCGGCGCGGGCATCGCCAACATCAACGTTGACCTGATCGCTGGCCTGGCAGGTCAATCGCTGGCTTCGTGGGAGGAATCGCTCGACGTGCTGATCGCCGCGGATACCCCGCATGCCAGCGTGTACATGCTCGAGGTGGACGAGGATTCGCGCCTGGGCCGCGAAATGCTGGCTGGGGGCGCGCGCTATTATGCCGAACTTGTGCCGGGCGACGAGACCATCGCAACCATGTACGAGCGGGCGATCGAGCGGCTGGGCGGCGCGGGGCTCATGCAATATGAAATATCGAACTTCGCGCAATGCGGATTTGAATCGCGACACAACCTGCGCTACTGGCACCGGCGACCGTATCTGGGAGTGGGTCTGGATGCGTCGTCGGCGCTAAGGTGCGATCCCACCCTGGCGGTAAAAACAGAAACACCGCGAGGATGGGTCACCCAGGTCACTGTGCTGCGCGCAAAGACCACCGACGATTTGAAGGCATATCTCGCCGGTCCGCGGATCGTGGAAACGGCGTGGCTGGACCGCGTGCAGCAGCATGAGGAGGCGTGGTTCCTCGGGCTTCGTCTTAACGCCGGCATCGACGTAGCGGCGCTTGAGAATGAGTTCGGCGTTGACCTCGTGAGGCCTGCACGTGACACCGCGGAGCGACTGGCCAAGGACGGCCTGCTCGAGTTCGATGGCCAACACGCGCGACTTACTGCGCGCGGAAGGTTGCTGTCGAACGACGTGTTTCAGGAGTTCCTGGGCGAAGCAGCGGAGTTAGCGTAGTTAGCGAATCAACTAAAAACGGGCTGTAGTGAAATCCCACCCTAAATGCATAGAACGCGTTTAGGATGGGACACCCAGTTCGATTCCATTGCCGACAACCGCGCGGCTACCACGCCAGCAACTCGTCACCCGATGTCGGCGAGAGAAACGTAACGGGTGCGGCGGTGGGTCGGGTTGACTCGCCAAAGCACTGGATGGTCTCGGGCCCCTCGTGTTTCGCGCGCACCAGGGCTTCTTCGGCCTCGCGCAAGACGATCACCGGCGACCGGCCCTGGCTCGACGAGATTCCGAAACACGCTGAGAGCCGGATGGATTCGCAGGCAACGTGGAAGGGCGTGCTGAAGACCTCAAGCCGCAGGCGCTCGGCCAGCATCACAGCGTTGGCAAAGCCGCAGCCGGGCAGGGCGATCAGGAATGCATCCATCCCCGGCCGGCCCAGCAGATCGTAACTGCGCAGCAGGCGGTTGGTGCGCGCGACGATCTGGCAAAGCAGTTCATCGCAGGCGTCCACGCCGAGGCGCGAGTTCCAGTGGCCGAAATCATCCACATCGAAGAGCACCAGGCACATGGCGCTGTTGTGGCGCTGCACGCGGTCAGTCTCGCGAAAGAGCATGGCCAGCATGGCCTCACGGTTGTACACGCCGGTGAGCCGGTCGAGCTGCGCGTTCATCACCACCGAATCGCGCAGGCTCTCGGCCTCTCTTTTCACCTGGTGCAAGCGCAGCGCCTGGCTCAATCGGAACTGCATCCACGAACCGTGTGCGCGGCGCGGAATGAGATCGTCAAGCATGCCCTCGGCCACGCGCTCGATCCAGGTTTGGGTCATTACGTCTGTGATCAGCACAATCGGGTAACGCTGTCCTTCAATAGAGGCGCGCGCGCCGGCCAGAAGCCGTTCGATTGGCATGCCGGGCAGATCCACGTCGAGCAGAACCAGGTCAGGCGGTTTAGGCACCATCATGGCCGCCAACGCGGCCGGTGCGGTCATTACGACTTGCACCTGGGCGCCCATGCTTAACAGCACGGGCTCGGTTTTATTCAGCAGTTCGGGATCGGGAGAGGCGAACAGAAAGACGGGAGATTTTTCAGCCAGCATATTGAGGGTTTCTCCTCTAGTTGGCTGGATCGGCGAAGATTAGAAAAACTTAAGCCGCCTCGATAGAATTGAAGTTTTCTCTCATGACTTGTGCGCGCACCTAATGAGTACCGAAGGAATGCCGGACGCGTTTGCGGGCTGGCGTGTGCCCCGGATTGCGACAGTCAAAGAGCGCTCTAACAAAAAGCGCCGCAATCGCGGCGCTCCTATTAAGCTTTGCTAATCGTTTGCGCGGCGAGCCCCACCGGACCTCAATCCACAAAGTCAACCTGCGGAGCGATTGGAATGATGCCCCTCTCATAGCCCATATCGAGCAGCTTGCGAATGGCTTGGCGGCCGTCGGGACCGTAATCGAGAGTTCGCTCGTTCACATACATGCTCACAAAACGGCTGGCCAGGTTGACGTCAAGGTCGCGGGCGAACTGCATGGCGTATTCGAGGGCTTGTTCGCGGTGGTCGAGCGCGTGCTGGATTGAGTCGCGCAGCGCCTTGGAGATGATCTTGTGCGACTCGGCTCCGAGAGACCGCCGGATGGCGTTGCCGCCCAGCGGAAGCACCAGCCCTGTAGTTTCACGCCACCAGATGCCGAGATCGATCACCTTGTAAAGGCCGCTGGTGGAATAGGTGAGCTGCCCTTCGTGGATGATGAGGCCGGCATCGTATTCCCCGGAAAGGATGGAGGGAATGATCTTGTCGAAGGGGACGGTTTCGGTCTTGATCTCAGGATTGAAAATCTTTAGCGCCAGGTACGCGGTGGTGAGCGTGCCCGGCACAGCCAGCTTCACGCGGCTCAGATCGGCGGGCGTCAACGGGCTGCGAGACACAATCATGGGCCCGTATCCCTCGCCTACGCTGCCGCCGCACCCCATCAGCGTGTAGTTCTGCTGCAGGTAAGGGTAGGCGTGAAAGCTGATGGCCGTAACGTCGTAAAAGGCTTCCTGCTCGGCGCGGCGATTCAGCGATTCGATGTCACAGAGGGTGTGGGTAAAGCGATAGCCGGGCACTCGGATTTTGTTGGTGGCCAGGCCGTAGAACATGAAGGCGTCATCGGAATCGGGACTATGAGCGATTGAGATTTCAAGCACGCCATCGGCGGCGGGGGATTGAGTCAGCGGGGTGATCACAGGCAAAGAATTCCTTTCAGGATAAAAGCGCGACAGTCAGCCAATAAGGTTAGCCAAGAAGTTTGATGCGTTCAGGCCGCCCGGCGGAGACGGGCGGCGCCGGATGCAACGGCAGCGGCAGCGGCAATCTTAAGCGCATCGCCTGCCAGGAACGGGAGCACGGCGAGCGCGGTTGCCTGCATGACCGCAATGTGAGTAAGGGCGGCGAGCCAAAAGGCGCCGCAGGTCAGAATCAAAAGGTCGCCGATCGCCGCACACGCGAATGCCGAAACATATCCCCGGCCGGTGCGGCGGAACAGGAAAGAAATGAGTGCCGCGGCCAGGGGGTAGGCGAGCAGATATCCGCCTGTGGGACCAAAGAGATGCGCGAGGCCGCCGGAAGCGGGGCTGGGCGCGAAGACGGGCAGGCCGGCAGCGCCCTCGGCCAGATATGCGGCGAAGGTGGCGGCAGCCATTCGCGGGCTGAACAGGAGCCCCAGCGCCAGCACGGCAAACGGAGCCAGCGAAAGCGGAACGGGCGTAAAGAACAAGGGCAGCGAGAGATGCGCGCAGACGGCGGCAAAGACGCTTCCGGCAAGCACAATTCCGGTGCCGCGCAACCATGCGGGAGTTCTCAAGAGCGACTCAAGCGGAGAATTGAGTGTTGCCGTGGTCTCTTTGCTCATCATTGCCCTCGCCGGAACGATTGGAATGGGTCTAACTGCTCATGGAACTGGCCCTGGTGCGGGTCTTACGGCTCAATCTCAGTCTCGTGCGCCGACTCGCCCGCGGAGGGCTTTTTTTGCTCTAACCGGCTGCGTTGCAGCCAGATATGACGCGCCATTCCCGCGGCCGCAATAAGCAGCGCAGCCAGCGAAGCCAACAGGGCAATCATTAACCAGCGCATACCGTACGAACTCCCCAAGAATAACAGAGCGCCCCGTATAGATCCTTCTCCAACGCGGGTGCGGGCGTGGGTTGCGAGAGCGGTTATCCGGCCGTACCGGGCCCGGCCCCTGCAGGCGTCTTCACCGAGGCGTGCAGCCACTCAAGATACGGATGGCTGCCCGATTCGACTTCGAGAACCAGGAACTCAGGCACCTGGTAGGCATGCAACTCATGCAGGCGGGCCTCAAGAGCAGGCAGCTTGTCGGTTGCCGTTTTGATCAGCAGCAAGGTTTCGGTCGACGACTCAACTTCGCCCTGCCAGCGATAGATGGACTGTACCGCAGGGATCAGCGTGGCGCAGGCTGCCAGGCGCTCATCCACGAGGGCTCGGGCCAGGCTGGCCGCCTCTTCGGGGCCAGGGGCGGTGGTAAGAACGATGCGTGCTTGCGGGGTCGGGTCAGACATGACGTGCTTTCAGATGCGGGACAGTGCTTGAACCAATGTATTCCTCTCCAGGGAATTCGGCACGGCGGGATCGGGAAATTTTTCCCCCGGCATTAACGATTGTGTGAAGTCCGTCGCTTGCCGATCCCGCCCCGCTGTTGCAGTATTGAAGGTTGCGGCCCGGGTGAAAGGGATCGCACGGAGAAGACGATGGCAACGATCAAGTTTGGTACTTCAGGCTGGCGAGCAATTGTGGCGGACGAGTTTACCGTCGCCAATATCCGGTTGGCAGTTGCAGGCATAGCGGGTTACGTCAAGACCCTGCCGGAACCGCATCGCGTGCTGGTGGGCCGCGATCCGCGTTTTCTGGGTGAGAGCTTTGTTGCCGAGGCAGCCGCGGTGCTGGCCGGCGCGGGCGTCGCGCCCATCGTCATCCCCGAGGCAGCGCCCACGCCTGCTATTTCTTACGCCGTGCGCACACTCAAAACCCAGGGATCGATCAACTTCACGGCATCGCACAATCCGCCGGAATACAACGGCATCAAGTACTCCACGCCCGACGGCGCGCCCGCGCTGCCCGAAGTGACCAGGCAAATTGAAGCTGTTGTCGCCAGTCTTCAGGCCAGCAACGCATCCATTCCAAAGAGTTCGCCGCCCGCGCAAGGCTTTGAATCCGCCGACGTCAAGCCGGCATTTCTCAAGCGCCTGGCCGAACTTGTGGATCTGAGAGCCATCGCCAAGTCGGGCATCAAGGTCGTTTACGATCCTTTCTGGGGCGCGGGGCGCGGCTACTCTTCCGATCTGCTGCGCGACGCCGGCGTCGCCGTTGAAACCGTCCACGATTACCGCGATGTGCTGTTCGGCGGCCATGCTCCCGAGCCCGACGATCACCTGCTGGCAGACGCCAGAAAGAAGATGAAGGAAATTGGCGCGGCCCTTGGAATTGCCACCGACGGCGACGCCGACCGCTTCGGCATTGTGGATGGCGACGGAACGTTCATCCAGCCCAACTACATCATCGCGCTCCTGTTCGACTACCTGGTTGAGACGCGCGGCTGGCGCAATGGCGTGGCCAAGAGCGTGGCGACAACTAATCTGGTGAACGCACTGGCCGATCACCACAAAGTTCCGCTCTATGAAACTCCGGTCGGTTTCAAGTACATCGGCGAGCTCATCAATGAAGACAGGATCGCCATCGGCGGCGAAGAATCGGCGGGCCTGACCATCCGCGGCCATGTACCCGAGAAGGATGGCATCATCGCCGGCCTGCTGGTGGCAGAGATGGTGGCCACGCGCGGCAAGAGCCTGGGCGCGCAACTCAAGGAGCTGTTTGGCAAGGTTGGTTCCTATTACCCGGTTCGCGAGAACTTCCACTTGACCGCGGAACAGAAAGCCGCGTTCACTGAGAAGTTGAAGACTGATCCGGCGGAGCTGGGCGGCCGCAAGGTTGTTTCGGTGGTCCGCACCGACGGCCTCAAGCTGGTTCTGAACGATGGCTCCTGGGTCTGCTACCGTCTCTCGGGTACCGAACCGGTGGTGCGCGCCTATACCGAGGCTCGCGACGAGCACGATATGGAGGCGCTGAGCGCAGCCGCCAAACACTTCGTGATCGGGTGAGGGCCCCGGAAGGGGCGAAAGAATTTAGCCCAGGACAAGTTCGCGAAAGCGAATGCAGTCCTGGGTCGGCTCAACAAAAAAGACTCTGCCGCCCCCGGGGGGCGACGCGAACTCATGAACGCAACACTATTACAGACCGAAAGATAAATGCCCGACCAATCATCTCAACCCGACGCCGAACCAGAAGAACCCCTACGCGAGCGCGCCAAAGACTGGGTGCAGCGCATCTGGCGCCCCGCCGGCACTGGCATCGCAGTGATCCTGGCGCTGCTGCTCACCTGGCATGTGATCCACGGCAAACATGGGCTCTCCGTGTGGCACCAGGAGCGAGCAGAAGACAAGATTCTGCAGATGCAAATCCAGGACCTGCAGACTGAAAACGCATCCATGAAGGACCGTATCGAGCATCTCAAGTCCGATCCCGATGCCATCGAGCGCGAAGCCCGCGAAAAGCTCCACTACGCCAAGCCGGGCGAAGTGATCTACACGTTGCCCGCGTCGGCAACGCCCACACAACAACCGCCGTCCGGGAAGTAAAAGGAAGCGGGACGGCGGTGGTGGCCTCAACTACAAGGCGTCCATCAGCCGATCAAAGGCCGGTACAACGTCTCGATCATCTACAGGCACCCTGCGAGTCAACGTGTCGGCGGTTCGAGTCAGGATTGCGGTTCCGTGGAACGCATCACCAACTCCACGCCGGCTTCGCGGAAGAGTTCCTCAGTGCAACGGAAGCTTTCAGCCCAGCGTTCGCTTTCGCTTGGCACTGTAACCACGCGGCGGATGCCGGATTGGATGATGATGGAGGCGCACTGCGAACAGGGCATGAAAGGCCAGACGTAGAGTGTGCATCCCTGTAGCGGCTTGCCCGCCGACAGGATGGCGTTGATTTCCGCGTGGATGATGGTGCGGTATTTGACCTCGCGGATTTCAAGGCGCTCGGCCGAGTCGGCCACGCCGGCAGGATGGCCGTTGAAGCCGAGTGAAACCACGAATTTTCCCTTGGCGATGACCGCCCCGACTTTGGTGCTGGGGTCCTTGCTCCACTTCGATACCAGTACCGCCATTTCAAGAAAGCGCGCATCCCAATCTGCCATTAACATTCCTCCTGCGCCGCGAGTTCGCGCGGTTGCATAGCGCCTATTGATCCGGCCCTTAAGTACAAGTACCTTGCCCCATCCATTTCGCAGGTTTAATCGCGAAATGGGTGGGAGGCCGACACACTTTTTATGGGCCGGATCAATAATACAGCGCTACTTCTGCGCGTCGATCCAGCTTTGAACTCGTTGATCGAGCAGGTCGAGCGGCAGCGTGCCGCCGCTCAAGATCTCGTCGTGAAACGTGCGCAGATCGAACTTCGGCCCCAGTTGCTTTTGCGCGCGATCCCGGAGCTCACGAATCTTCAATTGCCCGAGTTTGTAGCTGAGCGCCTGCGCGGGCCACGCAATGTAGCGGTCGGTTTCAGACTGGATGGTAGGCTCATCGACGCAGCCGGCCTTGCGCATGTAGTCCACCACTTGCTCGCGCGACCAGCCCATCTCGTGAATGCCGGTATCGACCACGAGGCGTACGGCCCGAAAGAGCTCGGAACGCAGGCGGCCGTAATCGCTCACCGGATCCTGGTAAAAGCCAACCTCCTTGCCTAACTGCTCGGCATAGAGAGCCCAACCTTCGACATAGGCGTTGTACCCCAGGTTGTGCTGGCGGAATTTGGGCAGGCCGGTCAACTGCTGCGCCACTGAAATCTGCATGTGGTGGCCGGGTATGCCTTCGTGATATGCGATCGCTTCATCGTCAATCAGGCTGCGATGCGCAAAGTCGCTGGTGGCGACCACCACGCGGCCGGGGCGCTTGCCGTCGGGCGTTCCCCCAACGTAGTGCGTGGCATCGGCGGACTGGAACGATGGAATGGCTTCAACGGTGACCGGCGACTTGGGCAGCAACGTAAACAACATGGGAAGCTTGGGCTGCATTTGCGCGATGTAATGGCGGAAGTCGTCGAGGATGGCGTCAGACGACGCAGGCACGTATTTGGGATCGGCGTCGATGGCCTTGGCGAAGGCCTCGCGATCGGAGTAGCCCGCCGTTTTTGCGAGCGCATCCATTTCGCCTTCGATGCGCGCCACTTCGCGCAGGCCCAGGGCATGAATCTGCTGCGGGGTCATGTGCGTGGTGGTGCGTCCGGCAATGTCGTTTTGGTAGCGGCGCTCGCCATCGGGCAGCGAAGTGACGGCAAGCTTGGTGCGGCCCTGCGGCGCGTAGTCGTTCTTTACGAATGCGGCAAAGCTGCGATACGCGGGCAGCACCGCGTCATTCACGGCTGCCGTGATTTCGGTTGTGAGCCGCGCTTGATCTTCTGCGCCGATGCTGGCGGGATATTTGTGCGTGGGCAGCAGAAAAGGATCTTTGTCGATAATGCCCTGGCACTGGTCGGGAACTTTCTCAAGCAGGAAGCGAACCGGCATGAGGTGATCGCGCATGCCGGCGCGCATCAGTTCCTTTGTCTGGTCGAGGACGCGCGGAATCTGGCGCAGGCGCGCGATGTAGTCCTCGTAATGTTGAACGGAATCGAGCGGCACGGCCAGCGGCAGGTCGGCGAGACTGGTGTGGATGCCGTTCATCTGGTCGACTGGCATCTCGAATTCTTTGAGCTCAAAGTCGGCATTTCGCTGCGCCAGCACGCGCTGCATCAACTCGTGCGATAGTTTTTCCTGCTCGCTGAAGCCGTCGGTCGAAATGGAGCGCAGCCGCCTGGCGAACGACTCATCGACGGCGTGACGGTATTCAACGGCTGCGAGCGAGCGGTCAGAGAGCAGCGCGTTGTAGCGATAGTCGCCGTAGGCCGTGGCGCGCTCGGTTGAGAACTTGAGTTCAGTTTCGTACCACTCGTTAAAGAGCGCGCTTTGGGCGGCGAGCCGTTCGGCGACGGGCGCTGCGGGGGTCGCCTGGGCGGGCGTCGCTGCAGATTGCGCGTTGGCCGCAACGATCAACGAAACCAATCCCATGAAGAGAAGGGAGGCTGAGGTAATTCGCATGTGAGGGAGTGTATCAGGGCGGCGCGTGGATGGCGGGCCGCGCGACAAGCTTGACGCGGCCTGCCAGCTCAGGTTGAAGTCGTTCAGACTAGTTGGTGCCGACCGTACCGAGGCCGCCGCTGTTCGTGATCCGGTTCCATCCGACAGCCGGACTCGTGCCGCCGTCATCGGTTCCGCCTGTGGTCTTTACTATCACATCAACGTATTCGAATTGCACATCGGTGTAGTGAGCGGGGGTTTCCGTGGTGCCTGTTTTTTCTGCCACGACCGTGAGAGCTTTTATGGCAACCGGCTTGAATTCGAATGTGGTTGTGCTGCCGTCGGGCATAGCGGTAGTGAGCATGCAGTTTTCCATCGCAACGCCCTGCACCGCGGGAAGCAGCAGCGTTGCAAAGGTGCTGAGGGCTGCGTGAACCTCGAGCGGCTGGAAGGTGGCCTTGCCGGCTCCGGCGTCGCTGCTACCTGAGCCAATGTTGAGGGTCTCGGCGACGCCGAAGGTGAAGAAGCTTACATTGAATTTGATGTCCCCGTTGCTGGTGGTGCATGAGAGCGAACCGACTGGGGCGGCGTTTGCGGTGTGGGCGAGGCAGAGAGCGGCGAGAGCGGCCAGGCCCGGGAGCGAGGTGAAGAATCTCTTCACAGTGACCTCCTGGTTTTGGGGGATAAACGTGGGTTGGCCCGGTGCGACATGGGAACCTTACCAAAAACACTAATTCTCCCGCAGCATCTATTTACCGCGTTTGCGCAACCATTTAGGAAGCCGAACCGGCGCAAGTAAACCTGCACGGAATCAGCGCGCCTTTTCTGCTACCGCGAGCAGCGTCTGGAACTGCGGCGCGTCGGGGTCTTTGTCAACGACGGAGGTTTGGATGGCGGTGAATCCGGCTGCGGCGAGCATGGATTCGAGTTCTGACTCGGTGAAGCCGAGCCACTCGTCGGCGTAGAGCTCGCGGGCCTCTTCAAAACGATGGCGCACCAGGTCGAGGACGACGATGCGGCCGCCGGGCGACAGTATGCGCGCCGCTTCTTCAAGCGCGCGGGCCGGGTGCAGGGCGTGATGCAACGACTGCGAGAAGAAGGCCAGCTCGACTTCGCCGCTGGCGATGGGAATCTCTTCCATGTCGCCGAGGCGGAACTCGATATTGGTAACGCCGTGGCGGCGGGCCTGCTCGCGACCGACCTCAATCATCTTTGCCGAGGAGTCGACGGCTATTACCCGCTTGGAATTTTGAGAGAGCAAAAGGGCGGAAGCCCCTTCGCCGGCGCCGAGATCGGCCACAACCAGCGGCGGCATGAGACGCAGCAGCGCCTCGGCCAGGCTCTTCCAGCTCTTGCCGGGAACGTAGTCGCGGCCCAGGCGGCCGGCCACCGAGTCGAAAAAAGCGCGCATCTTGTCCTGGCGCTTCTTGAGCACGCGGCGCATCTCGGCCCGGTCGGATGCGATTTCGGGGATTTCTGCGGCGGCGCGATTGAGGAGCTGATCGAGGAAATCTCCCTCAGGGGCTAAAGCCCGCTCTCTACTCCCAGGCCGTTGCGGCACGACTGAAGTCGTGCCCTGATTCAAGACTCTGCCCGCTACGCGTTCTTCCAATAACTGGCCGGCAAGCCGGTAAAGGTTGTTTTTGCCGGTTCGGCGATCCTCCACCAGGCCTGCCTGCTTGAGCTGCGAGAGGTGGGTCGAGAGCGTACTTTGGCCCATCACCAGAATTTCCTGCAGCTCGGCTACCGAGAGCTCCTCTGCGCGCAGCAGCAGCAGGATGCGCAGCCGGTTGGGGTCGGCCACCACGCGGAGAATTTTCACAATGGAGGGCATTGACGGCATGGCTTCGTTCTGATACATATCAATATATCACGATAGGACGATGGGTAAATAGCAGGGACTAGGGACTAGAGAGCAGGCACTAGGGACTATGGACAAGGCAAAAACCCGCGGTCTCGATTTAAAAAACAAAGAGGAGAGAATAGATGGCAAGCTCGACGCTGGAAGTGACGGAACTGAAGTACAAAGTGGCTGACATGTCGCTGGCTGACTGGGGCCGCAAAGAGATCACGATCGCCGAGCAGGAGATGCCGGGGCTGATGGCGATCCGCAACAAGTACGCGGCCGAGAAGCCGCTGGCCGGCGTACGTGTGACCGGCTCGCTGCACATGACCATCCAGACGGCGGTGCTGATTGAGACGCTGGTGAGCCTGGGCGCAGAGGTGCGCTGGGCGAGCTGCAACATCTTCTCGACGCAGGACCACGCGGCGGCTGCGATTGCAGCGACCGGCGTGCCGGTGTTTGCGTGGAAGGGCGAGTCGCTGGAGGACTACTGGTGGTGCACCTACCAGGCGCTGAATCACAAGGGCGGCAAAGGCCCCGAGCTTGTCGTCGACGACGGCGGCGACGTGACCCTGCTCATCCACAAGGGCTACCAGCTTGAAGAGGGCGATGGCTGGGTGAACACGCCTTCAGGAAATCATGAAGAGCAGGTTATCAAGGACCTGCTGAAGAGTGTGCACGCTGAAGACCCGCAGCACTGGCACAAAGTGGCGAAGGAATGGCGCGGCGTGAGCGAAGAGACCACGACCGGCGTGCACCGGCTTTATCAAATGGTTGACAAGGGCACGCTGTTGGTTCCGGCCATCAACGTGAATGACTCGGTGACCAAGAGCAAATTCGACAATCTGTACGGCTGCCGCGAATCTTTGGCCGATGGCATCAAACGCGCTACCGATGTGATGGTGGCCGGCAAGGTTGCAGTGATCTGCGGCTACGGCGACGTAGGCAAGGGCTGCGCGCATTCGCTGCGTGGCATGGGCGCGCGCTGCATCATTACTGAAATCGACCCCATCAACGCGCTGCAGGCGGCGATGGAAGGCTACGAGGTGACCACCATCGAAGACACGCTTGGCCGCGGCGACATCTACGTTACGTGCACCGGCAACACCGACATCATTACGCTCGAGCACATGAAGAAGATGAAGGACCAGGCGATTGTGTGCAACATCGGCCACTTCGACAACGAGATCCAGATGGACCGCCTGAACGAAGAGAAGGGCGTCGAGAAGTTGAACATCAAGCCGCAGGTTGATTTCTACACCTTCCCTGACGGGCATGGGATTTTCATTCTGGCGGAGGGACGGCTGGTGAACCTGGGCTGCGCGACGGGCCATCCGAGCTTTGTAATGAGCAACAGCTTTGCCAACCAGACGCTGGCGCAGCTTGATCTGTGGAAGAACAAGGACAGCTACGAGGCGAAGGTGTACGTGCTGCCCAAGAAGCTGGACGAGGAAGTGGCCAGGCTGCATCTTGAAAAGATTGGCGTAAAGCTGACCAGGCTCTCGCAGAAGCAGGCGGACTACATCGGCGTGCCGGTGGAAGGGCCGTACAAGGCGGAGTTTTACAGGTACTAGGCACTAGGGTCTAGGCAATAGGGACTAGGAAAAGCTGATAGCTTATGCGAATGGCGGAGTTTCAAGAGAAAGACTCCGCCATTTTGGATAACTGCTAACTCTCCGGAATTATTGTGAGCTGCATAAGGAGTGTCCTAAGCGCGCCGTAGGCGCAGTGGTTATTAGCCCCGCGCTTCAGCGTGGGGAAAGGTAAGCACAAACGATTCCGGAGTCCCGTAGGAACGACGCCGGGACATTTCATTTGCAGCGACCAATGGCCAATGATTGATAAGGCTCAATCTCGACGCATACGAGTGAAAATGCGGCATGTTCTATTGGATACCTGGGATCCGATTGGAATTCAGGATGCGCCCAACGCGCAGGATGAATACGACGGCTACATCGGTAAACTCTATGGCCTGCTTGCGGCTGGCGCGCCGGATTCTGAACTTGTGGATTACCTTTTCTGGGCGGCTCATGAGCAGATGGGCCTGGATTCTTCCACAAGAGAAGATATGCTTCCTACCGTGGCCGAACTGAGGAAGATTGACTTTTCGCCCACCGACAATCCTAAGGATCCTTACTTATGAGCGCTCCCCTTTCACTTTCGTTCGAACTCTTCCCGCCGCGCACGCCGGAGGCTGCGGCCAAGCTGCCTGACGTTATCAAGCAGCTGGCGACGCTGCGGCCCGACTATTTTTCCGTGACGCACGGCGCGGGCGGTTCCGATCAGGAAGGCACCTACGAAACGCTGCTCACGGTGGTTGAGCACACCGGCATTGAGGTCGCTCCGCACCTTACCTGCGTGGGCTCGACGCGCGCGCATGTGGCGGCGCAGCTCGATCGCTACCGGACCCAGGGCGTGAAGCGCATTGTGGCGTTGCGCGGCGATTTGCCGGCAACGGCCATGAGCGCGGCCGCTCCGGGCGAATTCCACTTCGCCAGCGAACTGGTGACCTTCATCCGCCAGACGCACGGCGACTGGTTCAAGATTGAAGTGGCGGCGTATCCCGAGATGCATCCGCAGGCCGCGAGCCCGGGCGCGGACTTCGATAATTTTTGCCGCAAGGTTGAGGCGGGCGCTGACGCGGCGCTGACGCAACTTTTCTACAACGCCGACGCATATTTCGATTTTGTGGAGCGCTGCCAGAAGGCCGGCATCACGATTCCCATCGTGCCAGGCATCATGCCCATTACCAGCTTTGCCGGCATCACCCGCTTCACTTCGGGCTGCGGCGCCGATCTGCCGCGATGGGTTCGCTTGCGGCTTGAGGAACTGCAGTTCGACAAAATCGGGCTGCATGAATTCGGCTTCGTGGTGGTCGCACGTCTGTGCGAAACGCTGCTGAAGAGCGGCGTGCCGGGTCTGCATTTCTATACCATCAACCAGTCCGAGCCCACACTGCGGTTGTGGAAGGCGCTGGCGCTCGAAGCGCACGCATAGATCCAAATCCAGCCATTATTCACGGTGTGCCCGCCGCGCGACGCGGGGCAGATATTCGCATTGTGCTATAGCCTGCGATTGTGTCACGATGCGATTACGAGTCAAGTCCACTCAATTGGAGACCGCAGATGCATCACTGGCTTTCCCTGTTATCGTCGTATTCCAGCGTGCTCGGATTCATGATCGGCCTGCCAATCGTGTTCGCCACCTACTACCAGTCGTTCAAGACGCGGCAGGAGGCGATCAGAGAGCGTGATGGCAGGCTGCACAGCAAAGACTGCCTTGAATTTGTGGCCTTCGACGGAACCTGCATCAACCTGGTGCCGCTGGAGACGCTGCATTCGTTGCCGCGAGAGGGCGATGTGATCATGCTGCCCGGCGGCGGTATTGGCGGCGGCGGGGAGTTCGTGCCCAGCGCTTACCTGGTGGAGTCGATCGAGCACATCTACACTCCGTGCACCTGGAAGAGCACGCGTCCGCTGGAGGCGCGGCTGACCAAGGCGGTGGCCAGGGTGACCAGCCTGAATCCGCCCGCCACGGCGTAAAGGTAAAAGTGCAGGGGCGCTGGAGATTCAGGCCTGGCGGCTCTTTCGCCCGAACATCCGCCGCCACGCGCGCCACAGGCCGTTGTGCATCAGCCGCGTTTGCTCCGCTTTGAGGGCCTGGTAAGAGCGTTCCACATAAGAGTCGAACTCGGGCGGCCACCCGATGGTTGAGCGGCGTTCGCCGTAGTTGCCCTCTGCCCACTTGGCCAGCACCGCTTTGTAACCCACCACGTGAGTGACAAAGTCGAGCAGGCAGCGCGGCATCTGCTCTTCGACGATCAAGTGGGCGTTGCCGATGATGATCTTCTCGCGCACATCGTTCAGAGGCATGAAGATCGTAGTCATCCACAAAACCCACTCCTTCATGTCTTCATCGCGGATGGGATGACAAGTGGTCTTGCCCTGTTTTTCAAGCAATGCGCGGTATGCGATATTGCCGGCCACGGTGGCCACGTAGAGCGGGCCGTAAAACTCGTTGAGTCGCTGGTTCACCAGCTTGAGGCGGTCGGAGCGGCGGGCCATCATCCGAGTGAACATGAAGGTGACCAGGTAGCCGGCGAAGGCCAGGATGATGGTGAGCACGAATCCGCCCTGCAGCGAGTTCGGAATGCTTATCGAGGATAGGTCCATGTGCGGCTTGCCTCGCGGAGTTCGGTGACGGAGCAAAGTATACGCGGGTCAGAGATCCAAGAACTGTGATCGGCAGCAATGTTCCATCCCAGGTTTCAAAATCGAGACCTGGGGCATCCAATCGTTCCAATTTGTCAATTGGGTTTGTGAACGGGAACCAGCTTGGCATTTTTGGCAACGACTTTGATCTCGAAGAGCTTGGGCCACAGCTTGCCGGTGACGAAGAGCCGGTCCTGGGCCGGGTCCCAGGCAATACCGTTCAGCACCGCGTCGGGATCGGTATGTTCGGCCGGCCTGAGAAGGCCGGTCAGATCGATCCAGCCCAGCACTTCGCCGGTCGAGGGCGAGATGCGGACAATGCGGTCGGAATACCATATGTTGGCGTAAATCTCGCCGTGGATGTACTCGAGCTCGTTGAGCTTGTCGATGGGTTTGCCGTGGTCCTTTACTGTTATTTCGCGGCGCTCGTGGAAGGTATCGGGATCGAGGAAGCGGAGAGTCGGGCTTCCGTCGCTAAGGATCAGGGATTTACCGTCTTCGGTCAGCCCCCAGCCCTCCCATGGGCAGGGGATGCTGCGAAGCTGGCGGAAGCTGAAGCGGTCGTAAACGAAGGCAACGTGATTCTGCCAGGTGAGCTGCACCAGCGTGCTGCCCCAGGGCGCGAGTCCCTCGCCGAAGTACTGCTGGGGTAGATCGAATTTCTGCTGGACCAGCCCCGTCGTGAGGTCGACCATGCGCAGCGAGGACCGGCCGTTGAGCCCGGTGCTCTCGTAGAGATGGCCGTCGACGTAGACCAGTCCCTGCGTGAATGCGCGCGGATCGTGCGGGTAAGTGTTGACGACGCGATAGCCGTCGGCGGCGTGTGCCCGGCCGGCTGCGGCCACTGCAAGGCATAACGCGAGAAACCCGATGTGGAGATGCGGCAAAACCCGCACGGCATTGCGATACTTCATCGGCCGCCGTAGAACTGGCCGAAGTGACGCCCGAGGTTCATCGACATCAAAAGTGCGCCCACGAGGCCCATGGAGACGTGCACCCAGCTATGGACGTCGAAGTTAACCAGGCGGAAGAGCAGCAGCCACGCGATGAAGAGGTTGATGAATCCCCATACCACGTTGATGGACGAGGGTGAGACGCCTCTGCCGGGAGGTTTGGCGAAAGGAGTTTGAAATGCGCGGCCGGAGACGCCGTTGACGATATGCGGTACCGCGTTGGCGAGGAAGGCCCCACCAAGGAAGAGTGCGACGAGAGAGTACCAATGCATCGAAACCTTCTATCAGGAAGTTTGGGGGGGCCCGCACAAGGAATTCTAATGCGATGAACCATGATTCGCCGAAAAGAAACTGGCGGGCCCATAATTCCGTTTTCTGCAAAGACGCGCAAATCGTCGTCAGGATGACAGATCAACCGCGAAGCCATCTTCTGAATCAGGACATTGGAACCTGGTTCATCACTGGCTTCCAGGTTTCCGGCCAATCGTGTTCTGACACAAGGCAGGCTACGAATCGCCTTCTAGCTGGTGCCCAGGTAGACGAAGCGGGCCAGGAAGAGCGCGGCAAGGATGTAGAGAAGCCAGTCCTGCTTGCGGGCCTTGCCTGCGGCCAGGTGCAGCACGGCCCAGGCGATGATTCCAAATCCCAGGCCATTGGCGATGGAGTAAGTGAAGGGAATCATGACCAGCGTGAGGAAGGCGGGTACGGCGACCAGCGGATCGTGCCAGTGAATCTCACTAATGGCAGCGAGCATCATGGAGCCGACCAGGATGAGGGCAGGGGCGGTGGCTGCCGGGGGCACAATGCCGATGAAGGGCGCTGCGCCGATGGCGCCAAGAAAGAGCAGGCCGGTGACGATGGCCGTGACTCCGGAGCGGCCGCCTGCGGCTACACCGGCTGTGGATTCCACGTAGCTGGTCACGGTTGACGTGCCGACCAGCGATCCAAAGACCGTGGACGTGGCATCGGCGAACAGGATGCGATTGAGCCGCGGTATGGTGTGGTCGGGTGCGATGAGGCCGGCGCGCTTGGTAACGGCGACCAGGGTTCCCAGATTGTCGAAGAGGTCGACGAAGAAGAAGACGAAGACGATTTCGAGCAGGCCCTTGCTGATGGCCGCGCCGATATTCAGCTTGAATGCGGTTTGCGAGAGGGCGCCGAAGTCAAAGGCTGTGCGCGTCCAGTGCACCAGCTTCATCGGCCACCAGGCAAGCGCAGTGACCGTGAGAACGCCAATGAGGATGGAGCCCTTAACCTTGCGAATCTCGAGGGCCACCATCACCAGAAGGCCAAAGAGCGAGAGATACGTAGTGGGGTTGCGGATGTTGCCCAGGCCAACAAGCGTATTGGGGTCGCGGACCACCAGGCCGGCGTGCTGGAAGCCGATGAAGGCGATGAACAGGCCGATGCCGCTGGCCACCGCGGCGTAAAGTTGATGGGGAATGGCGTGCAGAATCATCTGCCGTATGCCGGCCGCGGTGAGCGCGAGAAAGATGATGCCGGAAAGAAATACCGCGCCCAGGGCCGTCTGCCACGGCACATGCATCTTGATGCAGACTGTGTAAGTGAAATAGGCATTCAAGCCCATGCCCGGCGCCAACGCGATGGGATAGCGGGCAATGACTCCCATCAATATGGAGCCGAAGGCCGCCGAAAGACAGGTTGCCGCAGTGACCGCGGGCAAGGGAACGCCAGCGTCGGCAAGGATGGCGGGGTTGACCAGCACGATGTAGGCCATCGTGAGGAAGGTCGTGACGCCGGCCAGGATTTCGGTGCGCCAATTAGTGCCGAGATGCGCAAATTCGAAGTACGCTTCGAGTCGCTTGAGCATATAAAGGTAAGCATTAGAAAAACACATCGGGCCCGGGATACAAAGCGATTTATCAACAGGATGGGTTCGAGGCGGTGTTTAGTGAGTTCTTAATTCGCGATTGCCGTCGAATAAACCTACCTTGGGTTCGGTTCTGCGCTTGCTTCTGCCGCACCCCATCCATCGAGAGCAAACACCGCCGTCTCAACCGTTTTGCCTTTTACGCGGTAACCTCCCAGAGAACGCGTGCGAGCCAGGCCCGCAATGCGTTGCTGGGTAAACTCGCTCACGATGATTGAAGTGCCGAACTCCTTGTTGAGACCCTCGAGGCGCGCCGCCAGGTTGACGGCATCGCCGATCACAGTAAACTCAATTTTCTTTCCTTTGCCGATGTTGCCGAAGATCACCGTTCCGGTGTTCACGCCGACGCCGATGGCAATCGTCTGCCGTCCCTGCGCCGCCCATGTCTTGTTGAGCTCCTTCACGCGATCGATCATTTCCACGGCAGCCTGCGCGGCCTCGGCAGCATGATTCACCTGCGGCGTGAATGCGCCCCAGTAGGCAAGAATGCCATCGCCGATGAACTTGTCCACGATGCCGTTGTGGCGAAAGATGATTTCGGTCATGGCGGCAAAATACTCGTCGAGCAGCGCGATCAGCTCCAGCGGTTCGCTGCCCTCGGTCATCGTCGTAAAGTTGCGCACGTCTGAAACCAGAATGGTGAGTTCGCGCTTGTCGCCGTTCAGCTTCAGGTCGCCGATGTTGGTCATTACATACTCGACGAGCTGCGGCGACATGTAGCGATCGAGCATGCCGCGGGTCTGCCTGAGCTGCCGGCCAGTGGTCACGTACCGCGCCGCCGTGGCCGCGCCAAACGAAATCAGCAGCGCGAGTCCCGGCGCCGCCACCGGCAGCGCCAGGTGCAGATCTTCATAAAAGCTGAGGCAAAGCGCGAGATAAACAAACTCGACGGCAACCACGACAACGACGGAACGCGCCAGTTGCCGCATAAAGTAAAGCACCGCGCCGCCGGTCGCGGCCATCAGGATGGTCAACACCGCCAGCAGCCAGACTGGAGAGACTCGAATGGCGGTGCCGTTAAGCAGATCGTCAATGGCCGTGGCGTGCACCACCACGCCGGGTGCGGCACTGGCGAAGGGCGTGGGATGCACATCGTAGCTGGCCGTGGCGCTGGCGCCGATGAGCACAATTTTGCCGGTGAAATAGCTGGGCGGGTAGTGCTGCACGTCGGGCGGGCACTGCGTGGGATAGATCGAACAAATTACCTGCCAGATGGGAAGCCGCGGATAAACGCTGGAGCCGCCGCGCCAGGCCAGCAGCATGCGTCCGTCGTTGCCAACCGGGATTCGATGTCCGGCAACCACTGCGTTATGCCCGCCGAGCAAGCCGCTTTTTGGCTCCCATTGAATGGGCGCACCGAGAGCCTGCTCGACTGTTCGCGACGCGAGTGAGTCGTACGCATGGCCGCCGTAGCTCATTTCCAGGCCCACGCTGCGCATCACGCCGTCGCTGTCGGGCAACGCGTTTAGGGCGCCCAGTCCGGCAGCGCCCGCCAGCAGCGCCGGCGCCGGCAAATTCGGAAAATAATGCCTGGCATCGATCGGCGCGCCGAATGCCGCACCACCGTAAGCATCAGCCGCGGCGCGATGCGCAGCCAGTGCCGCCAGCTTCTGGCTCGCGTCAGAGTTTTGGCCCGCGCCTCCGCCCGACTCTTCCATCTCCGTCGGCACAAACGTAAAGCCGAGCACGGTGTTGCCGCCCTGGTGCATCACCGCGCCAAATTCCTGATCGACCGCGTCGCTCTCGGCCCCGCCAAAAATGGCGTCGACTGCGATCACCTTTGGCTGGCCGCGGTTCACGTAACGAATGACTTCGGTCCATACCCGGCGCGTCCACGGCCAGCGGCCGAGCTTGTCTTCGAGCGTCTCCAGGCTGGCATTATCAATGTCGATGATCACGATGCGAGGATCGGCCTGCGCAGTTCGGGCCCCCAGCCGCGCCCGCTCGTCGAGAGTTCCGTTCTCAAGCAACACGCCGGCAGGGGTGCGCGCCAGCACCAGCATGGCAATGGCCGCAACCGCGACGGCAATGCACACACCCACCAGAAACTCGCGCTGGACTTTGGGGTCCTGAGCCACCCGTTTCTCTCGCTTATCGGGAAGTTGATAGTCCGGAGCCGATGCTGCGGATTATACCGGGCACAGGGGAAGGGGAAGGAACTCAAATCAGCGTCCCTCTTTTAGATATCGGGTCAGGGGGCGCTTTTTGAAGCGATGACCCGGATATGGGCCATCATGCCGCCATCCTGGTGCTCGCCGATGTGGCAGTGATAGACGAAGTCTCCCACTTCGGCGAAGGGAATTCTGACCACGACGGTTTGCACCTGGCAGCGCCCTGCTCGCCACGTTGCCACCGAGCCATCGCAGCTTCGGCCGCCGTTGGGGAGCACCACGTTATCCATGAGAGCGCCGGCATTGCCTTCGGGCGCATTCTCGGGCAGTACGTAAAACTCGGTCTGGTGAATGTGAAAGTTGTGCGCCTCGGCTGACACGTTCACAAGCTCCCACTCTTCCGTTGCGGGCGTGTTTTTGGGGCCGAGCGGAAGGCAGATGTTGATCCTGGCTGGATCGAAGGACGCGATATCGCGGAATGTACCGGGAACAGGATTGTCATTGCCATCGACTTCTTCGTAACCAAGGCCGAAGGCCGCTGGATTGGAAGGAGGAACTCCAAAAAATATGCGGCGTCGATGGCCGGGAGGCAAGGCACTGCAGTTGGGTGAAGCAAGCGATGCAGCCGGTTCAGAGATTTCCCTGAGCCGTGTAGCAATGGTTGCGAGCTGATGCGCATTCAAATGCGCGGCCGGTTGGGCGGTTCGAGCCAAGTTGGATGAACCACGCGAGAGCAACTGCGCCTGCTGCAAGCTCAACGATGAAGACACACCGGCGAAGCTGGCGCGCACTGGCGCTCCGAGCAGTCCCTGCGCAGACAGCAACGCTTTCTGAAATGGTTTCACGCTTAAAAGCGCGGCTCCGTCGGTGCTCGAGCTTTGACTAACGACGATGTGCGCAAGGCTGGCTTCAGGCCAGCGATCGCCTTTAGGACCTGTGTAGAGCATCAGGGTTTTCAAGGTTGCAGGCCGGCCTTGCGGGAACACCCAGATTTCAGCGCGCGAACTCGGGAATAGAACCAGGTGAGTGGCGCAAACCGGCGGGGAGGATGAAGCCGCCGATGAATTCGACGAATCCGGCAACTGCACCGGGCATGGAACCAGGCGTGCTTTTCCTACGGCGCCAACCTGGCTCTGTGCGGCAACCGCGCCGGTGGGAGCGGCGAGAGCCACGCCATCGAGAGAAACAACCTGAAATGGCAGGTCCTTCCCCGTCTGGTCATCCTGGAGGACAAGATCGTAGGAGCGGCTGGCCCCCGCATTGAGGAAGCGCCAGAGTTCGCCCGGCGCAGACGGCATGGGAATCTGCGGATAGACCTGGCCGTTGACGGTGAAGAACCACACACCGCCCTCATAGTTGCCGGAGCGGTCGTCACGTTCATCGGGAATACCCAGCGAGTCCCAACCTTGGCATAACCCGTCCCTCGCCACTCCGCGCACCGGAAATGGAGAACAGAACCGCGCACTCTCCTGATCCAGCACCTTGCCGCTGGAGAGCACCTGTATATCTTTGAGCACAAAGTAGCGGGTTGGAATTGTGGACGTGCCTCGGGGAGGCGACACGTAATCGGTCACCGAGCCGATGGTGATGAGACCTGAAAGTCCCTCGGAGATCTGATTGATGTTGAGACCGTGCACGTGAGGGTGAAACCAATAGATGCCGGGTGGATGGTCAGCGGGTATGTAGATGTCGTACTGGATGGGCTTGTCGGTTGCAGTCTCATCGGGCGAGACCATCGATGGCATCTTGCCGGCCGGATAGCCCAGTACGTAGACGTAGTCGCCGTAGGTTGAGTCGGTCGCGTCGGCTTTTCTGGGCTCGACAATCAGGCCGTGAGTATGGATGTTGACCGGGTTGGCGGCGAGTATCTGGTTCATCGTTGCGTCGCGGCCATGGGCATTTACAGCGTCGGGAGGGGCCGGCGGCAGATGATTCACCAGGCGCATGCGCAGGTGGTCGCCGGGGTAGAGCTGCAGGCGGATTCCGCCGTACGGAGAAACCGTTTGCGAATCGTCGGGACAGTTATCACCGTGGGCGACCGCGGACTCACACATCTCAAAAACCCACGCAGTGGGCTGGAACTCGCCGAGCTTGATGGTCTTGGGCTCGGCAATGACAAGCAGGTCGAGAATGTGATTGGAACTCGTGAATGTGGCCGGATTGAATGTGTCGGAGCCGGTCTCGGTGGCGCCGGCAGGCCTTGCGTTTCCGCGACTGTTCGGCAACAACGTAAAAACAATGCACCCCAGCGTCGCCAGGCGCAGAGCCATTCGAATCATGCCGGGAGATCTCCTAAATGTCAGATACCTGCCTCGCGCACAATGGTTGTATGAAAGCCGCCAAAGTCGATTAACCTGCATCGAAATTCGCCAGAGGCGTCTGCAAACTCTATGCGAAAAACTCTTGAAATCTTTTTGACTATTGGCTTACTGTCATTTGTCGTCGGCTGTGGCGGTTCTGTTAACAACTCCGGGGGCGGAGGTACTGGTGGTGGAGGAGGTACCGGTGGTGGCGGAGGTACCGGATCGGGTGCAAGCATAAAGTCAATCAATCACGTCATCATCCTTGTGCAGGAGAACCGGTCACTCGATAACTACCTGGGCGAGCTGCGCCAATACTGGGCGCAGAACGGGTATCCTGACCAGTCGTTCGACGGCCTGCCGCAGATCAATCCCACTTCCGGCGCGGCTCCGCTGCAGGGGCCTGCGCCGTCGATCCCGGGATGCGATCCGAGCCAGCCTTCGCCGAGCGATTGCGTTCCCGATCCCAGCAATCCAATCACGTCGTACCACCTCAATACCATGTGCACTGAGAACACCAGTCCGTCGTGGAATGAGGCTCATAATGACTGGGACTATACCGATCCGGTCGGGAACAATCTAGCGGCAAATAACGGCTTTGTCTACACCGCCGCTTACGACGGGCGGGCGCTCGGTTACTACGATACCGACGGAGTTCGCGCCATGGGTTATTACGATGGCAACGATCTGAATTACCTCTATTTCATGGCTTCGAATTTCGCCACGTCAGACCGCTTTTTTAATCCCGCAATGTCGCGCACAAACATTAACCGCGAATACCTGCTGGGAGGTACTTCAGGCGGATACGCCTATCCCAACGGGACCGATGCCGCCGACACGCCGCAGCTCGCAACAACGACCCTGTTCGAGGATCTCCAGAACGCCGGCATCACGTGGAGGATTTATGTGAATCCTACAGGAACCGGCTGCTCCGGGCCTCCTTACCAGGCCGCGTGCCTCATGCAGAACAGCTATCTCTCGAACTTCACTTACGCGCAGACAGTGGTGAGCCAGTATCCGCAGAATATTCAGCCGATCTCGCAGTATCTTACCGACGTGCAAAACGGCACGCTGGCTCAGGTTTCGGAGATAGAGCCGGCGTCTGACGCGGGTTTGGACGAACACGGAACGGATGCGGATACCGACCCGCCCACAAACATTCAGACCGGCGAGGCCTACGTGGCGTCGCTCATTAATCCGCTGATGAGCAGCTCTTCGTGGAGCAGTTCAGTGCTGTTCTGGACCTACGACGAAGCCGGCGGTCTTTACGATCATGTTGCGCCGCAGCCAATGCCGAGCCCGGACGGCATTGCTCCCAAGGACTTGATGTCGGGCGATATCTGCACCACCTCCACGGGACCGGCCTGCAACTTTACCTGGACCGGCTATCGCATCCCGCTGGTAGTGGTTTCACCGTATGCGAAGAAGAATTACGTTGACCACACTGTTGCGGACTACACGGCAATTCTGAAGTTTATTGAGACGCGATGGAGTTTGCCGGCGCTGTCCGCGCGCGATGCGGCGCAAATCGACATGACGGCGTTCTTTAACTTCAGCAGTCCGGCGTGGACGACGCCCCCGACACCGCCGGCGCAGAACACCAGCGGTGCGTGCTACCTGAATCAATTGCCGTAGAAGCGGGGCCATGTTCGCGATTTGAAGGGGCCGGGCCGGGGAATGTCTCCGCCCGACTGTTTCCTGTCCACCCCGCTATCGCTTCGCCATCAGCAGCATCACCATAAACAAGGCCACTGGAACGAGCGCGAGCGCGGCATAGAACAACAGTTTGCGCATGTTGAGGCGGCGTCCGTGCGTCGACGATCTGCGCTGTCCTTCGTCGACCCCGACCAGTTCGGGATGCTCCAGCTCCCAGGCCGTCTCGGCGGCAGTTGCGTAACGATGGCGAGGGTCGCGCTCGAGGGCGCGGAACAGGACCTCTTCGATCTCGGGTGAGACGCTGGGATTCAGCTCGCGAGCCGGTTTGGGGTCGTTGAGCACGCGCTCGTTCATCACCGCCAGGGGATTTGATCCCGTAAACGGGGGCTGGCCAGTGAGCATTTCGTAGAGCATCGCGCCCAGCGCATAAATGTCGCTGCGCTGGTCGCCGCGCTGGCCCTTCACCTGTTCCGGCGAAATGTAGTCGGGCGTGCCCAGCAACGACACGTCGGTAAATGTGAGCCGCCGCGCATCCTCTTTCATGGCGATGCCGAAGTCGATGATCTTGATGCGGTCGCCCTCGCCCACCATGATGTTCTCGGGCTTCAGGTCGCGATGCACCACGCCGTGCTTGTGCATGGTGTCGAGCGCGTCGCAAATCTCAAGCGTAAGCTTTACCGCGCGGTCAATAGGCAGCTTGCCACTCTCGTTGATGATCGCCCGCAGCAGCTTGCCATCCACCCACTCGATGACCATGTAACGGCGGCTGCGCTCTTCGCCGTTGAAGGTCTTCACGATGCCCGGATGGTCGAGTTCCTGGCCAATCTGTTCTTCGCGCGCAAAACGCTCGATCAGAACCGGGTCAGCTTCCATCTCCTCGAGGGGAACTTTGATGGCCACCTGCCGGCCGTCGCGCACGTCCGTGGCGCGATAAAGCGTCGACATCCGGCTGTGACTCACCGTGTCTTCAATGCGGTAGTGGTCGAGCACATCCCCGGCTTCAAGCATCATGGTTACTACACATTGCATATCAAATCTGATCGTCTCACGCGAGTCATAAGAGATTTGCAAGGGATTTGCAGGGAAATCACCTGGGATCTACGGGCGCACCACGTTTGCCACCATATGCGTATTGGGCTTTGGCCCCAAATGTGATTGAATTCCACCATGTTCCGTTTTCTGCGAATTCCAGCGGCCTGTGCGATGGTCGCCTGCGCTCTTGCGCCGGGCGCCGCGAGCGCCAGCGCCCCGGCTAATGGCAAGCATCGTGGCCAGGAGCCGCCGCAGGAGACCGGTTTCCTGAATCGCCGGGTCGAGGTCAACGGCATTTCCTACAAGTTCCAGGTTTACCTGCCCGAAGAATACCGGCGCGACGACGGCAAGCTTTGGCCGATCATCCTGTTCCTGCACGGGCGCGGCGAGCGCGGATCGGAAGGCATGTGGCAAACGCAGATTGGCCTGCCCCTTGAGGTGCGCGACCATCCCGAGCGCTGGCCATTCGTCATCGTCATGCCGCAATGCCCCATCCCGGCGCACTGGACCGATCCGCCAATCATGACCATGGCCATGGCTGCACTTGACCAGATGACGGAGGAGTTCCATGGCGACCCCGACCGCACCTACCTCACCGGCCTCTCGCTGGGCGGCTACGGCGCCTGGGAACTGGCCAAGGACTATCCGCACCGCTGGGCTGCGATCGCTATTGCCGCTGGCGGCATCTTCTGGAGTTATGCATACGATCGCTGGCAGCAGGCATCGACACTGCCCGCGGAGTACGCGCAGGCCGTCGGCCGAACGCCAATCTGGCTGTTCCACGGCAGCGACGACCCCGTGGTGCAGCCGCGGCAAAGCGAAATGATGTTTGAAGCCGTAAAGGCGGCGGGCGGTCATATCCGCCTGTGGATGTACCAGGGACTGACTCACGATTGCTGGGCGCGGGCCTACAACGAGCCTGAACTGCCTCGCTGGCTGCTCTCGCACCGGCTTGCCGCCAGGCCCGATGCCAATCCTGTTCTTGCGGAGCGCGAAATTATCCCGCGTCACCCGCCGGTCGCAAAGCTTCCACCCACCGCGCTCGAGGCGATTGCCGGCGATTATCGGGAACCCGACGGTCACACGCTGGTAATTTATCGCCAGGGCGAGGACCTCTACGAGAAAGATCAGTACGGAGCAGTGCTGCCCTTGGCCGCCGCGTCGGCATCGGAATTGTTTTATCCCAACGGTTCAAGCTCCATCCGCATGATGGTAGAACGCGACCGCGAAGGCCGCGTGATTGCCATTGTTTACCGCGACGACCGCCATGAAGAGCGGTGGGAAAAACAACCTGCCGTGAGCCGGCAAACCGTATCCCTGCCCCGAACCGGTGATTGACAGAAGGAACCACGAGTCCTCAAGCTGCGTATTAATCCCGTAATAGATCGTGCGGAGGATTGTTATGTTTTGCAGTGGTTGCGGTAACGCCTTGGCGCCCGGGCAGGCGTTTTGTGCCCAATGCGGCCGGCCATCGGCCGCGGTCATTCCACCCATTCCCGGTCTCCAGTTTCAGCTTCAGTCCTACGCCGGTAAGATCCGTGTGCTCGCTATCTTCTGGTTTATTTACGCCGGCATCGCCCTGCTTACCGGCTTTGCCGGTTTGGCCTTCGCTCACGCCATCCTGTCGGGTGCTTTCGGTGAGTGGATGCATGGCCCTTTACCACCGGCCTTCATGGGACATTTTCTGCTTCAATTCGCCTGGATCTTCCTGGTAGCCAGGGTCGCGCTGGCCGTTTGCGCCGGCTGGGGATTGATGCAACACGCTCAATGGGGTCGCATGGTAGCCATTGTCGCTGCCATATTCTGCCTGCTCAAGTTTCCTTTCGGTACCGCCATGGGCATCTGGAGCCTGGTGCTTCTGCTCGGCTACCGGAACGGCACGCTTTACGAGCAGTTGTGAAAAGCAGCAAGCAGGGAGTAGCCAATAGCCAATAGATTGTCACCCCCATTTCCAGCTCACAGCTAACGGCTACAAGCGATTGGCTATTGGCTGCTGGCTATTGGCTGTCTTACACTGCACCCACCATGTTCAAAACCCCTGTTTGGTACTTTTCTGGGGCCCTTCTCGCATTCACAGCCGCATTCGCCCACGCCGCAGCCGCGCCTCCGCCCGTGACCAGCAACAGCACGGTAACAATCTCAGGCCCAGGCATCGGCGGCGCGGCCAAAACCATCTCGCTGCCCTTCATGAACAACTACGCCAACAAAGGCGACTGGTATGTTCTGCCCAACGACGCACACGCCGCTTTCTTTGTGGCCGACCAATCGCCATTCGCCGCAGCCGGCAATTCCAGGCACGCCACCGTTGACCTGCTGCTAAACGGCGCCGGGAAGACCTTCGTGATTACCCCCGACAGCTCTCACCCCGCGGTCCACAAAACCGACCTGGCATTTGACGTGATCGTCGGCGACGGGCACAACGGCCTGAAGTTCTCCACCGTCGACCCGGGCGACACGGTCACTGTCACGCTGACCAAAATGGACATGCTCAACTTTGAGGCCACGTTTACAGGAACCATGACCGAGGTAGGAATGATGGAGCGGAACGGTCACGAAGGGCATCGCGTTACGGTGACCGGCTCGATCAGCCTGCACCGGGCATCTGCGCCGGCGCCCATCAACGCCGGTAACTGGAAGGACTGCGATCCCATCGTCCACGACTGGCTCAACCAGGCACAGAATCGGGCGTCGACCGATTGCGAGGTGAAGTTCGACCACCACCTGCAGATGGCTTTGAACACCGCCTTTACGCCCATGGAAAACGCCCTCACGGCGTCGCAGTGGGTGATCGTCAACAAACCTGACCCGAATGTTCTCTTCGACGGAGCGCCGCGCGGTTCTGAGAAGGCGCCCTTCCAAGGCCAGGGATTCAAGCTCACCATGGCAGTGAACCCAAATTCGGCCCAGGGCCAGCAGGCCATGGCGGCGGCAAATACGCCGGACCCCCTGATGGTGAAGATGATTGAGTTGCTCAAGGCGGGCAAATACGCTGAGGCCCAGGAAGTGCAGAAGCAGCTCGACGCCAAACAGAAGAGCGCCCCGCCCCCGCCGAGCACCAGGTTTACGGTCCAGGTCAGCTTCAACTTTGCCGGCAGGGAGTTCATTAACTTCCATGGAGCCTTCAGCACTCAAGCGCTGCCCGGCGGCGGCACGGTGCTCTATCTGCCGGCCATGCAGGGGCTGGGCGGCGGATCGGGCGGCGACCCCGGCACCTGGGTGCTGCTCGGCTCGTGGAGTCAGCCCACAGCAACTCACCTCGACGGAGAAACCACCAAGATCACAACCAAAGCCCCGTTGAACCCATCGGCGCCGCGCCTTTCAGTCCAGAACATCGCGGTCTACTTCAACTGCGATCAGAACTTGGCCTTGAAGGCGATCCAAGCAATCAACTGGAGCACGTTGAAGGCGCTGCTGGCGCAATAGCCATCTCCGCCCCAACCGCTGTCATCCCGAGCGACTAAAAGCAGTCGAGGGATCTGCAGTTGTTCTCAGCGGAGTAAGCAAGAAACCGCAACGCCCCCGGGCTGGCCCGCTGACGCGCCGACTCGCTGCTTTCGTGATCCAGCTCACATCCCACCCCGGCCCTATACTTAAAATCGAGTTATGGCATTTCCCCAATCCCGTCTGCGCCGGTTACGCCGCACTGACACCTTGCGCGCGCTCGTTCGCGAAACCGCTGTCGAGCCCGGCGACCTGATCTATCCGCTCTTTATCTGCCCCGGCGAGGGCGTACGCAATCCAGTCAGTTCCATGCCGGGCGTCTTCAATCTCTCCATCGACGAAGCCGTGCGCGAGGCTGAAGAGGCCGCATCGCTCGGCATCGCCGGGCTGCTGCTTTTTGGCCTGCCCGAGAGCAAAGACGAAACCGGCACCGGCGCCTGGGACGAAAACGGAATCGTTCAGCGGGCCTTGCGCGCGCTCAAAGCATCGCCGGCCGCAAAGAAACTCGTGCTCATCGGCGATGTGTGCCTGTGCGAATACACCAGCCACGGCCATTGCGGAATCGTGGTGGACGGCCGCGACGGATTCGAAGTTTCAAACGACCCCACGCTCGAACTGCTGGCGCGCACTGCCGTCAGCCAGGCCAGGGCCGGCGCAGATATCGTTGCCCCATCCGACATGATGGACGGCCGCGTTGCAGCCATCCGTACCGCACTCGATGCCGCCGGATTCAGCATGACGCCCATCCTCAGCTACGCCTCAAAGTTTGCCTCCGCATTCTACGGACCCTTCCGCGAGGCAGCCGGCTCAGCGCCGCAGTTTGGCGACCGCCGCGCCTACCAGATGGATGGCGCCAACATCCGCGAAGCCATGCGCGAGATCGATCTCGACCTGGCCGAGGGTGCCGACATGATCCTGATGAAGCCCGCCATGCCCTACCTCGACGTGGTTCGCGCCGCCCGCGAGCGTGTGGATGTTCCCATCGGCGCATACCAGGTGTCCGGCGAGTACTCCATGCTGCAGGCCGCGTTCGCCAGGGGCTGGCTCGATAAGGATCGCGCGACGTTAGAGTCGCTGATCGGCATCCGCCGCGCCGGCGCCGACTTCATCGTGACCTATTTCGCCAAGGATGCCGCGAAACTGTTGGGATAGCGGCGAGCAAGTCAGCGAGTCGGCTAGTCAGCGGGCGGGATGAACCCACGCTTCGCCAGCGACAGGCCGTTATAACAAATCTTGTATAATTCTCAGAATCGCGCTACCATGAATCCCAATGGCCAGCAAGATGGAGCCGCGAGAGACCGAGCTTCACTTTGAGGGTGACCCTCTCGAAGTCCTCTCCGGCTTTCCGGATGAGATTAAGCGTGCGTTCGGCTTTCCCTTCGGCAGCTTCAAATCGGAAGGCAGCCGACGTCGGCAACGCGCAGCATGGCTTCGATTGACGCTGGCGTCTTTGAACTAAAGGAATCCGACGAGCGCACCTGGTACAGGGCCATCTATCTCTCAAAAGTTGGGAATATTATTTACGTTTTGCATTGCTTCGAAAAAGATAGCCGTAAGACCGACCGTCGTGACATCGAAGTGGCAAAAAGCCGGCTGAAAAGTGTCAGGCAGAGACTGAAGGAGCAGAGAACCCATGAAAAACGCAGCGCTCAATAAACCCACGCACATCGTCAAAGGCAATATCTTTGACGCGTTGGGATTTTCTGCCTCTGAAGCCAGTGCTCTCAAAGTCAAGGCTGAAATCCTCTCGGCGATTCTCGAGCATGTGCGCGCCCAGGGCTACACGCAGCGACAGCTCGTCGAAGTCCTGGATGAATATCAACCATCGGTTAGCAATCTGCTCAAAGGCAGAATTTCGCAGGTCAGCATTGAGAAGCTGCTGCGTTATGCAGATCGCCTGCACCTTGAAACCAGTATCGCTGTGCGCCCGGTTGCTCATGATGCGCAGTCCCGGGTCAGACCATCGGTCCGCCGCGCCGCGCCAAAACTGGCCCGAGCTGTGTAGCGCTCCGACGGAGTGAATGATTACTTCGTCGTGAACAACCGCGGGTCGGGAGACCCGCGCTACAGCCGGTCAGGAAACCGGCGCTACAAAACTGACCACTGACCACTGATCACTGACAACCATTCTCACTCTCTCCTTGACAACTTAGGGGAAGCGCGCTACTCTCCTTACTAACTTAGGAGACCCGATGCCCGACCAGGCCCAGCTTCTTCCCGGCACGCTCGATCTGCTCATCCTCAAGGCCGTCTCGCTTGGGCCGCTACACGGGTACGGCGTGTTGCTGCGCATCAGCCAGATCACGGGCAGCGCGCTGCTCATCGAACAGGGCGCGCTCTATCCTGCCCTCTTTCGGCTGGTTCGCCAGGGCCTGCTTAAAGCCAGTTGGGGTACGTCCGACAACAACCGCCGCGCCAAGTTCTACGAGCTTACCGCGGCTGGCCGCAAGCGCTTCCGCGAAGAAACCGAAGGATGGAACCGCGTGGCCGCTGCCATGACTGCCGCCCTCGGCGCAACGGCGGAGGAGATATGACCTGCATTTCCTTGCTGAATCGTAATTGTCTTCGGATCAACTGAGTGGTCGACGTTTAGGAGGTTGATATGCATGACACAAAGGAGCGGTTATCTCTATTTTGGATATTCGCGTTATTGAACTACCTGTACGCGGACGTGCTTGCCCTGTTCGCTTTCGTTGGCTCGCCGAATTCAGCTCCGCATCTGCCACAATGGGCTCTGCTGGGTTCAGCGGTCCTGATGGAAATACCCATCGCCATGATAGTGGCGTCTCGACTGCTTCCGTTTAGAGCCAACCAGCTGTCGAATATCATCGCGGGTGGCGTTTTGACTCTTACCAACGGTTTCCTCACCTTCGTTCTGCCACTGACTGACGGTGACTTTCGGGACCCCATTTATCCAGCGTACTTGTTCTTCGCGACGCTCGAGACTGTGTGCACCTCGGTCATCATCTGGCAGGCGTGGACCTGGTCATCCAGGAACGCCGAACCGAGTACGGGTGACATAACATCGCAATTACGTTCAACGCCCTCAATAACGTTATGAAAGCAATCGCCTGGCTTCGCTCCCTTGCCTCAGCGCTCATTCGTCGCGACAGCTCCGCCCGCGAGATCGACGAAGAGCTCCGCTCGCACATTCAGCATCGCGCCGACGACCTCCAGCGATCGGGACTCGATCGCGCGCGCGCCGAACGACAGGCACGCATCGAGTTCGGCGGCCTGGAGCACTACAGGGAAGAAAGCCACGCAGCGCTGGGCGGCAA